>Ga0181530_10000121_pt1 | contig 94882 bp, 64 predicted proteins | sample PEATcosm2014_Bin_42_FD_119769 | JGI IMG/M metagenome (GOLD analysis project Ga0181530, IMG submission 119769) | Peatland microbial communities from MTU Mesocosm Facility, Houghton, MI, USA - PEATcosm2014_Bin10_60_metaG | ecosystem: Environmental > Terrestrial > Soil > Wetlands > Peat | place...
CACCCCGAGCCGAGGCCCCGATTTTCTCACCGACGGCACGCAGCCGTGGCGCGGAGATCTACCCGCTACCCTGGATCGCGTTGTGTAAGCACCCGTATCTCTGTTCGACTGGTTTCAGGCTAGTACCCATGATAGCCTTTCACCGACTGCGAGCGGGGTGCGGAAGGCGCAAGACCATCTCGTACATGTTGTCGACCATGGCCACGCTGTCTGGTTTTACCGGCGGCACGAATGGTGTAAAAGCAAGGGAAATGGCCTGCCATGACTGACGACCGCCGCATTGGTCCACGTTTCCAAGTCGAGGTCGAGGTCGGACTGCAGACCGAGAGCAACTTCTACACCGGGCTTACCCAGGACCTGAGCGGGGGCGGGATCTTCGTGGCCACCAACCAGATCCGGCAGGTCGGCGACCGCATCAAGGTGATGCTCACCTTGCCCGGGCAGACGGAATCCTTCGAAATTCTCACCGAGGTTCGCTGGGTACGCGGCACATCCCTCAGCAAAGGCATCGATGCTCCGGGCATGGGTTTGCGTTTCCTGCAGATGTCGCCCCGTGCGAAACGAGCAGTCAACGACTTCCTCAAGACGCGCGAGTCACTCTTTTTCGACGAAGACTGAGGGACGTTCGACGTGCTGGTATTCAGCGACGGCCGGCTCCTCTGATTCAGATCACAATGGGACGACTGCTCCCGGTCCTGCGCGCGTGAAGCTTGCACTCATCTTTCCGCCGGCCTGCGATCCCACGGCGCCTTACCCCGCGGTTGCGGCACTGGCGGGATTCCTGCGTCCCCAGGGCATCGAGGTGCTGCCCATCGATGCCAACCTGGAGGGTTTCCTGTCCCTGTTGCAACGCCAGCCATTGGCCCTGCTCCACGACCGCATCGAACGGCGTATCGCCAGCTTGCAACGCCGGCGCGCGCTCGACCACCAGGCCCAGCTCGACCTGTTGACGTTGTTGCGGGTTCGCGACGAAGCAGGCGCAGTGCCGGGCGGTGTCGGCGCGGCGCTGGACGTCCTGCGCAGCAGCGAGCGCTTTTACGATTCCGGCTTGTATGCCGACGCGGTTGGCACGGTCAGCGCGGGCCTGCGCGTGATCGCGACCGCGCACGCGCCTCTGCAACTCGACTTCACCGCGTACCGGACGCCCTTCGCCCTGACCACCCCGGACGAGATCGCACGCGATGCCGATCCCGAGCGCGATCCGTTCGACGGCTACCTCGCGCGCGAACTGGTACCCCGTCTGCGCCGGGCGCGCGTGGATGCGATCGGCCTGTCGGTGTGCTTCCCGGGTCAGCTCGTGCCCGCGTATTCGTTCGCGCTCAAGCTCAAGGCCGCCTTTCCCGAGGCGCATCTGGTCGCGGGCGGGCCGGCCATTACCCAGGTGCTGCTGCGGCTACAGGGTCTCGCGCTCGCGCGGGCGCTGGGGGCCTTTGACAGCGCGGTGGTCTTCGAGGGCGAGCACACCCTGCTGGCGCTGTGCCGCGCTCTGGCCGACGCGCGCGGGACGCCGCGGGGGCTTCACCGAATCCCCAATCTGGTGCTGCGCGATCCCTTGCTGGGCGCGCGCATTCTGCCCGGGCCGCCTGCTGTCGATCTGCGCACGCTGCCCGCGCCCGATTTCGACGGTCTGCCGCTCGATCGCTATCTTTCGCCTCACCTGCTTCTGCCCTACGATCCCACCCGCGGCTGCTACTGGGGTCGCTGCGCCTTCTGCCACTACGGCCTGGCAGCAACCGGCACCGCCCGCTACCGCGAGCGCGCGGTGGAAACCGTGGTCGAGCACCTCGGCGCTCTGTCCGTCCGCCACAACACGCGTTTCTTCTATCTGTCGCAGGACTCGGTGGCGCCCGCAATGCTCTGCCGGTTGGCCGACGCGCTGGCAAAGACCGGCCTGGACCTGCGCTGGGGCACTGACCTGCGGCCCGAGCCGTATCTGACGCCCGAACGCTGCCAGGGGTTGCGCCGGGGCGGTGCCGTCGCGTGCAGCCTTGGGATTGAATCGGCTAGCCCGCGGGTGTTGCGCCGGATCGACAAGGGAATCACGCCTGGCCGCGCAGCCACGGCGGTGCGCGACCTGGCCCGCGCGGGCATCGCGGTCGAGGTGATGTGCTTTTCCGATTTTCCCACCGAGACATTCACTGAAGCCATGGCGACGCTGCGTTTTATTGAGCGCCACGCTTCGCATGTCGCGGCCTTCATCGTGGGGCAGTTTGAACTCACACACGGTTCACGCGTGGCGCGCGATCCGACGCGCTTCGGACTGCGCGAGATGTGGACCGCGCAAGGCGACGAGCTGGGCACGGCCCTGTTCTTTGCCGAACGCCAGCCGGGCAAGTGCGGACGCGACCGCGTCCGGCTGGAACAGGAGATCAGCCGACTGGCGTCGGGATGGCTCCTGCGCAGCTATCCCTGGGCCGGCTCGCTATCGACCGCGCACACAATCTTCTATTATGATCGCTTCGGCCCCGGCGTATTCAGGGATCTGGCGGGCCAGGCGCGCGGCCGTATCTTGGGTAAGCTGCGCGACCGCCGAGTCTCCCGCTTTGACCTGCACAAGCTGGCCCGTGCCCAGCAGCACGAGGCCGAGATCTGGCACGAACTGACCCAAGTGCGCCGGCAGGTTTCGCGCCATGCCTACAATGAACTGGCTGCGAATGTGCCGCTCTTGTGGCCCAGACGCGCGACGAGCCGGGGGAGTCGAGCCTAATTGTCACAGTCCCACGTCAACCTGCCCCGCGGCCAGTTCCACGCGTTTCACGTTCACCTGGAACGTCTTGCCGTCGTGATCGATGGTGCAAACCACCAGCTTGAGTGGCCGCGCGGGCGGGGCACTGCGCAGGTGGGCTTGCAGGGGCACGGCCGCGCGCTTTCCCGCCGGCAGCAGCAGGGCTGACAGACCCACGGTGGCCGCGTCGGTGGTTTCGCCAGCCAGGGCAGGGCTCTTGCCGCTGGTGCATGCGATCAGATCGGCCCCGAGATCCTCCCACGAGAGCAGAACCAGAGTGCCCGGCCCCTGGAAGAGCTGCAGCTCGGCCAGGTCTCGACTCATGCTCTCCACCAGACGTTTGCCGTCCACGTCCTTGGGCGGCTCGGCCATCAGGTGTGCCATGTGCGCGGCCGCGGCCAGGCGGGCGAAAAGGCGCGGATCGCTGGGGCCCGGGTTGCCCGGCGAGCGCGCCACCTTGCGCTCGATGCGCAGGGCCTCGTCGGTGCGGCCCGCGCCTGCGGCAGCCGCAGCCAGACGCAGCCAGGCCAACAGGCTTTCCGGCGCCAGCTCGGTCAGGGTCGTGTATTGCGCGTAGGCCAGGTCGTACCAGCCGTGCGCCAGGTACACGTCGCCCAGCAACTGGCGCGCCGCCTGGTTGCGCGGATCGAATTCGACGATCTCCGAGTAGGTGCGGATGGCGTCGTCGGTCTGGCCCGCATCGGCCTGCAGATCGCCCAGCGCCAGCACCAGGCGCGGGGTGATGAGCCCCGCGGCCTTCAGCTTGCGCGAAAAGAGCAGCGCCTCGTCCGCGTGTCCGGCCCGAGCCAGTAGCTTGACCAGCCGCATGCCGCCCGCTGGATCGTCGGGCGCGCGCGCCAGGTATTCCTTCAGGCGCGCGATGCGGGTGTCGAGGTTGCCGATCGCGGAAAGTTCCAGGTCGACTTTGTCCCAGGCCACGCGCGTGCCGAACAGGCGTTGCTCAATGGCCATGGCCAGGGCATCGCCCGCATTTCGGCGCAAGAGCACGCGCGCCAGATAAAAGCGCGCATCGGGCCGCGGGCCCAGAAAATCAAAGATCTCGGCCACCGCAGCCTCGGTTTCCATGTGATGGGCGAGCAGGCGCAGGAAGAGCGCCTCGGCCCGCCAGTCAGGCAGCTCGCAGGCGGCGATTGCGGCGCGATAGCGTTCGGCCAACTCGCCTGGCGCGGTCGCCGTGTTCAAACGCTTCATCCACAGGAGCGCGCGCTCGAAGAGCGGCCTCTCGCTGGCGTCGCTGCACGCGGCAGGCATGATGGCAGCTACGGTGGATGCGCTCCGGCGTGCCTCGGGCGCGCCCGTGGCCAAGGCGTCGCTCCTCGACAAGTCTGCCCTGGGACGAGTGGCCGCGATCTTTGCCGGCATCGCCCTTAGGGTTGGAGCTGCCGCTGCCATCAGCTTCCCGGTCGGAGATGGCGGACCGCCGAGGCCGATTCCTCTGAGGCCTTTGAGATTGCCGATGGCCTCCGATTCGGCAGGTGGGGAAGGCGCTGGCGCGGCCGGTGCAACCGCGAGAGTCGGCGCCGGTGGCTCGCCCGCCACCTGGCGCCCCATTTGCACGAAACGGTCACTCTCTTCAGTAGCCTCTTTCTTGTCGGAAGCAGCCAGCCGTCCGAAAACCGGGCTCCGTTTGCGCGCGATCCCCTGCGCCGCGTACGCCTGCTCGCTCTCCAGCGCCAGGAAGCTAGTGAACGGGGTCATCAGGCCGTAGTCCAGGCCCAGCTTCACCAGGGTTCCGCGCTGCTCGTCGGCGCCGCTGCCTTCGCCCAGGATCTTTTTCATGTTCGCGGCCGCCCACAGCTGCGGCACCAGCGCGGCCACGGATTCGTCCTCTTCCTCGACCGCGTAGCTCTTCTCGAACGGCAGCCCGCCCAGACGGCCCTTCACCTTGACCTGGCTGGGCAGATCGTGGTGCGAGCGCGCCAGCAGCACCAGCTCGCCGCCCCAGGAAACCTTGCCGTCGGCCGAGGTGAACAGCTCGTCGAGTCCCGCGCCTGCGTCGAGCTGGAAATCGGTGATGGTCGGTGTCTTGAGCGCCGCGACCAGTTCCAGCGCTCGGCCACCCGCCTCATCGGCGTTGCCCACGCGCAGGCTCTTGCCGCCCCCCGCGTGCGCGAGAGCATCGAGGAATCCGTGATCCGCCTCGCCGCCCACCGCGACGGTGAAAAGCCGCGCCCTCGAGGTGGCCAGGCTGCGCCGCAGAGATGCCTGCAGCCGCTCGTCGTTGATCTCGCCGGACGTGGCCAGTCCGTCGCCGATGTAGATCACCGCGGGCTGCTCGCTGCCGTGCAGGCGGGCTAGGGCCACGTCGAACAAGGCGCCCAGATCGGTCGCGCCTCCGGGCGCGTGCGCCGCCAGCAACTCGCGCGCTTTGCCCACCTCAGCCTCGGTGGCGGCGGCCAGGCCAGAGGCCGGATACAGCACCTGCGGCCGCACGTCGAGTGCCACCAAAGCGAACTTGTCGGCATCGGAGAGAGCGCGCAAAATGGCTTCTGCCGCCGCCACTTCCAGTTGCCGGGGGCTCTCGTCGATGCCGGCCGAGGTATCCACCACCACGACCACCGCGCCCGGCTGCTGCGCGACCGCGACCCAATCCAGGTCAGGCACGTAGCGCAACATCACGAAGTCCGCGGTCTCGGCTCCGGCGGAAAAGCGCGCTACGCGCACCGGTGGTGGCAGCGTCTTGAGCTTGGCTTCCAGAAGGAAATCCGCCTGCGCGGTGAAGCCCGAGCGGCGCATGGTGACCTTCTGGCCGCCGTTCTCGATGCGCGCGTCTTCCAGGGTCGACAGCTCCATGCCCTTGCCGGCCTTGCCCAGATCCACGCTGAGCGAGAACTCGCCGATGCGCACCTGCGGCTCGGAGCGCAAGGGGAAGAGGTAGCGCAGGCGTCCGTCGACCAGCGGTGCCAGTTCCAGATAGCGCGTGACCACCCGGCGCGTGTTGCCGGCGTTCACCGGGTAGATGCGCGCGCGATAGCTGCGGCCGTCGATCCATTCAAGCAGCGCGGGCTCAAAGCCGGCGCGCGCCGCAGCCCCGTACTGGCGGGCGGCTTCCTTGCGCTCGATCAATTCGCCCTCGACCAGTTGGCCGTTGTTCTCGACGGCAAAACCGGTAACCAGAGCGCCCTCGGGCACGGTCAGCCAGTACCAGCCCTCCACTTCGCGCTCGCCCGGGTTGAAGAAGGTCTGGTCCACCTCGGTCTCGGCGATGCCGGAACGCAAGGTCACGCGCACCGCCTGGCGTGTGATCTCCAGCGCGCGCGCCGGGCTGTTGTTGCGGCCGAAATCCACGCCGTAGATGCGTCCCGCGCCGGCGCCGCCGCCTGCCAGGCGCTGGTCGGCCATGCCGCCGGTCCAGTCTTCCCAGTACGCCACCGGCGCGACCTGCGGCGCGGCCCCTGGCTGCAACAGCGCGCGCTCGCCTGCGCGCACCTCCACGCGCCCGCCCGGGGCGCTCACATGCGCCAGCCCGCGTGCCACGTACACGCTCGATCCCTTGGCGTCGCGGCGAATGGAAAGCCCGCTCTCCGCTGCGGACACGGTCGCCTCGCCTAGGCTGAGCACGCCCGGCTTGCGATCCACCACAGGTACTTCCAGCCAGATCTCGCCTGCCTCCAGGGCGGTTCCGTCGGCAGTGAGCTGCAGGCTGGTGCCACCGCGCAGGAACAGGGCTGCGCCGTCGGACAGGCGCAAGAGAGCACGCGACCCGGGGCCGGTCGTCACCTTGGCCAAGGCCAGCACCGCCGCGCCCGATCCCACGCGCACGCGCTTGCCTTGCTGTTCGACGGTGACATCGCCGGCCGCCAATTCCATTCGCGCTTCCAGCGGCTCGCTCCGTCGGGGCGCCACGTTCCGGCGCACGGTCGCTATCGCAAAGATCGCCACCACGGTGGCCAGCCCGGCAATCGCCAGCACCCGTCGCAATAATCTCCCTTTCGGCACTCTCGCCGATGTGGTCTCGACCATGGAGTCCTCCTTTGCCGGCGCCGATTATCTCGCGTCGGCCGCTGCGGGGACAGCGGAATGCGCCTAACGTCCCACGCGCAGAAGCTCGATGAGGGGCGCGTTCTCCTGGCCGGGTGCCAGCGGCCGGGAAAGATCGATGCGCGTATGAATGGCAAAGTCCTCGTCGCCCTCGGGATCGACCAGGCGTTGCTGCGCCTCCCACAGGCGCGGCGTGATCGGCGTCAGCAAAGTATTGTGTGGGCTGCGCGCCGCCGGCGTGACCGAAATGGAACCGTGTTCTTCAAAGTAGGGTTCCACCTCGGCGGCCAGGCGCTCGGCGGTCCACTCCGGCGTGTCGCTGGATGGATTGTCGCGCAGGGCGGACAGGGCCTCTTCCCAGTCGCGGCGAGCCAGGGCGCCCAGCAAGCGGTGCAGCTCGGCCCGGATGCGGGCGGCAAAGGCGCGCGGGTCGGCGGCCGGATCGCGCGGCCGCGCGGCGCAGGTTGGCTGGCGCGGCTCCGGCGGACCATCCGGTGCGCGCAGTTCCTCCCATTCTTCCAGCAGACTGGAGTCAACCGTGCGCACCAGGCCGCCCAGGCTGGCCAGCAGATCCTCCACCTCCGGGGTGCGAAAGGCGGCTGGCACCGACTGGTTGAAGGTCCGGTACGCGTCCGACAGATAGCGCAGCAAAACGCCCTCGGCGCGTTGCAGGCCATAGTCGCGCACGTAATCGTGGAAGCTGCAGAAGCGTTCCAGGATCTCTCGCGCCACGGATTTCGGCGCGATGTTCTCCTCGCCCACCCAGGGATGCTTGTCGGCAAAGGCGTTGAAGGTTTCGTAGATGAAGTCGCGGTTGGGCTTGGGCCATTCCAGTTTTTCCAGCTCCTCCATGCGTGCCTCGTACTCGACACCCTGGGCTTTCAGCGCCGCCACGGTTTCGCCCTTCAGTCGATCGAGCTGAGCGAAGAGCACCGGCCGCGGATTTTCCAGAATGGACTCAACCAGAGAGAGCACGTCAAAGGCGTAGGTTTCCGTCGCTGGATCGAGCAGCGGCAGGGTATCGACCAGGTACAGCGACAGCGTGTGGTGCATCGAGAAGTCGTGCTGCAGGTCGGGACTGGCCACCGCCTGCGGGCAACGCGCCTTCTCGTCGATGACCAGACCGATCAACCCGGCCCGTCGCAGGGTGCGGAAACACGCGGCCGCGTTCCGTCGGTGGCGGCGCTTGAGCACATCGCTGTCGTGGCACGCGTCGATGACTTCCAGCAACTTACGGTAGCCGCCTCCGCGCCGCGGGTCGCCCTTCTCGCCCTGCAGAAGGGTGAGCAGCAACCCATGGCTCACGGCAAAGCGCGACTCCAGCGGTTCGGGCGTGCCCGCGGCCAGGCGATCGAAGGTGCCCCTGTCGAAGTGCACGTAGCCTTTCTGCGGCGGCTTCTGCATGTGCACCTTCTTGCCACCAGCGGCCTTGGCCCGCAGGCGCAGGTTTTCCACCACATGCGCCGGCGCCTGCGCCACCACCCAGCCGCGCTCGTCGAAGCCCTTGCGGCCAGCGCGACCCGCGATCTGCTTGAACTCGCGCACGCTGAGAACGCCGTCTTTCTGTCCGTCGAACTTGCACAACTGGGTGAACAGAACGGTGCGAATCGGGATGTTGACCCCGACGCCGAGGGTGTCGGTGCCGCTGACCACCTTGAGCAGGCCACGCTGGCTCAGGCGCTCGACCAGACGGCGGTAGCGCGGCAGCAGGCCGGCGTGGTGCAGGCCGATGCCGTGGCGGAGAAAGCGCAGAAGTTCCTTGCCATAGGGGCTGTCCAGACGCTCGTCGGCCAGGGTGGCCTTGATGGATTCTTTCTCCTCCTTGCTACACACGTCCACGCTCATCAGGTTCTGCACTTCTTCGGCGGCCGCGCGCTGGGTGAAGTTCACCAGATAGATGGGCGCGCGATTGAGCTTGATGAGATCCGCGATGGTCTCGTGCAGCGGCGTGTCCCGGTACTCGAAATCGAGCGGCACGGGACGGACGGCGCCGCGCACGCTGGCCACTTCGCGGCCGGTGAAGTCCGCCACCTGGCGCTCAATGGCCGTGGTGTCGCCCAGGGTGGCTGACATGAGCAAGAAGACGGTTTCGCGCAGAGTGACCAGGGGAATTTGCCAGGCGATGCCGCGCTCGCGATCGCCGTAGTAGTGGAACTCGTCCATCACCACGGTGTCGGCCGCTGGGCGCGACCGGCGCAGCGACATGTTGGACAGGATCTCGGCCGTGCCGACCAGGATGGGCGCGTTGCCGTTCACCGAGGCGTCGCCGGTGAGCAGGCCCACGCGGTCGGGGCCGAAGCAGGCGCACAGGTCGAAGAACTTCTCGTTGACCAGGGCCTTGACCGGGCAGCTATAGAAACCAGTCTTGCCCTCGCACAAGGCCTTGAACAGGAAGGCGGTGGCGACCAGCGACTTGCCCGAGCCGGTCGGCGTGGCCAGCACCACGTGCTTGCCCGCCAGGATTTCGAACAGGGCCTCTTCCTGCGCTGGATACAGCGACAAACCCAGCGCAGCCACGTAGCCGAGGAACTGCTCCAGGATGTGGTCCGCGTCCACTGGCGCGGGCGGCGGGGCCAGCGGCGGGCTAGCATCGGAAGCCGTGCCGGTCATGTTCCCATTTCAACGTCTCAGCGCAGGCGCAGGGCGAGGTCCGGGTTCGAGCGCGACCGTGAGCGCGAGGTCGACCTCTCGGTCGTAGCGGATGTGACGCGAGATCGGCAAGAAGCCGTCCTTGCGCAGGTCGAGCAAATGCACGGCCAGATCTCTCTTCACCTGGACGCGCGCTGGCGTGGGTGAGGCGAGTTTCTTGCCGTCGAGCACGACCTCGGCGCCAGCAGGCTGCGAGTCGATGAGCAGCGTCGCGGGCCGGAGCCACACGGCGGCCACCGGCAGCGGCACCACGACCAGGTGAACCAGGGCCGTGGCTACGGCGAGGACGACCAGGAGCACGACCAAAACCGGCACCAACAGCCCGCGCCGCTTGGTCACCGACGTGACGCCCGGGGTGAAGAGCGCGGCGGCTCGGCCAAAGGGGGTCGGCAGCGTGGGACGGGGATTGATGATCTGGGGAGGCGCAACCAGCACAGGGCCTTGCGCAGCGGTCAGCGAGGGCCGAGGCGACTTGCCAGGCGGAGTTGGGCCGCCGGCTGGCCCCTGCGCAGCGGCCGGCACCTCGCGCCGTGTCACGTCGTCTCGCACGGGAATCTCGGACTCGGGCACGGTTTCGTCGCCCCACAGATCGGGCGAGAGCCGGATCACCTTGGTCGCCGGCCGAGGCTGGGCCAGGGTGCCGGACGGCAACAAGGTGCGCAGCAGCAGCTTCAACTCGGTGGCCTCGCCGGAGGCTGGGCGCGGGACCATGTCGAGCGCCTGCCGGCAGGCGTCGGCGAAGGCGCGTGCGTCGGGAAAGCGATCGCGCGGATCCGGCGCCAGCGAATTCGAGATGAGTCGCGCCAGACGCGGCGGCAGGTCTGGCCGGCGTTGCTGGGGCGAGAACACCAGGCCCGAGGCCACCTGGCGCCAGGTCTCGGCCTGGTTCGACGAATCACGCAGCGGATACCCGGTGAGCAGTTCAAACAGAATCGCTCCCAGCGAGTAGATATCGCTGCGCCGGTCAAGGGCTGCGCCGCGTGCCTGTTCGGGCGACATGTACGCCAGGTTGCCCTTGAGCGAGGACACCAGCGAGTTGTCGGTCCGTCGCTTGGCCACGCCGAAGTCGGACAGCTTCACCTCGCCGGCGTAGGAGAGCAGCACGTTGTCAGGCGAGATGTCCCGATGGATGAGGTCTGCGGGCAGGCCATCTGGCCCGCGCAGTTCGTGCGCGCAGTGCACGCCCTCGCACAGCTCGCCCAGGATGAAAAGAGCGACGGCGTCGTCGAGGCGTTTGGGCAGGCCATCCGGGCTGGATGACTTGCGCACCACCGCAAGCAGTTCGCCCAGGTCGCGGCCATCCACGTACTCGAGGACGATGAAGTATTCGCCCTCGGGCGAGATGCCGAGGTCGTGAATTTGCACGATGTTCTTGTGCGAGAGCGAGGCGTGGATGCGCGCCTCGGTGAGCAGCATGTGAACGAAGCGTTCGTCGGCTGCCAGGTGCGGCAGGATGCGCTTGATGGCCACCGGCTTCTCGAAGCCCTGCTCGCCCAGGGCTCGGCCCAAGTACAGCTCGGCCATGTCGCCCACGGCGAAGCGGTCGAAGAGCTCGTAGTGTCCGAATTTCATCTCTGTCAGGTCCGCGCGAACATCCCAGAGGGCGGACATTGTAGCGCGCGGTTTTGCCGGGTGGGACGAAACCCAACCCCGCCAACCTGCGGAACCTGGTAGCCTCGCGGGCCATGGCCGCCGATTTCACCCCTGTCCGCGCCTTGGCCCAGCGTGCCGTCGACGGCGGCGTGATTCCGGGTTTGGTTCTCGGGTTCGCGCAAGGCGGGCAGGTGCGGTTTCTTGATGCGTTTGGCCATCGACGAATCGTCCCGGACGCCGAGCCGCTCACGACCGACGTGGTCTACGACCTGGCCTCGCTGACCAAGGCTGTGGTCACCAGTCTGCTGGTCATGCGTGGAGTCGGCAGCGGAATCTGGGCCTTGGACGACCCGCTCGGCAAGCACTTGCCGTCGATGGCTGCGCGGCCCGAGGTGACCCTGCGGTGCACGCTGGCCCATGCAGCCGGGTTTGCGGCCCATCGGCCATTCTTCGAGCAGGTTATCAACGACGGCGTTGCTCCTGCGGAAGGCCGGGAACGCATCGTCGCCCTGGCTGCGGCCGAGCCACTGGCCTATGAGCCAGGGACGCGCTCGCTCTACTCGGACCTGGGCTTCATTCTGCTGGGCGATCTCGTCGAGCGCGGTCTGGGCGGCCGACTGGACGCGCTGGCCGAGAGATTCTTGTTCGCGCCGCTCGGGCTGCGTGCCACGGGCTTTGCCGGTTCGACGGCGTTTTCCGGGAGAAGACTGGCGCCCACCGAGCGTTGTCCAGTGCGCGGTCGCATGCTTTGTGGCGAGGTACACGATCTCAACGCCTTTGCCATGGGCGGGGTGGCGGGCCACGCCGGGCTTTTCGCAGACGCTGCAGATCTGCTTGAGCTTGCCAGCGCCTTGTGCGCCGCCTGGCGCGACACTGCGCCCGCGGGCTGCGCGCCTCTGGTTCCGGCCGAGGTGCTGCGTCTGTTCTGGCGGCCGGCCGGGATCCCGGGATCGACCTGGCGCCTGGGATGGGACGGGCCGGCAGCCACGGGATCGCTGGCCGGCGATCGCCTGTCCCGCCAGGCGGTGGGCCACCTGGGCTTCACCGGCTGCTCGCTGTGGATCGATCCTGAGCGGGAAGTTTGCGTCGTGTTGCTGACCAACTTCGTCCATCCGACGGTGCGCAAGGATCCGCGTTTCCGAGCGCTGCGTCCGGCGCTGCAAGACGCAGCCCTGGACGCCGTGGGGTATCGAACATAGGTAGAATGGCTAACGTGAAGATCGCTCTCGGCCAGATCAACCCCACCGTGGGTGACTTCGACGGCAATCTGCGGCTGGCCGAGGAGGCGCTGGCCGCGGCCGAGGCAGCGGGTGCCGATCTCCTGGTGCTTCCCGAGCTGGCGCTCTCGGGCTATCCGCCGCGCGACCTGTTGGAGCGCGCAGCCTTCGTGCAGGCGGGCATGCGCAGCCTCGACCGTCTGGTGGCGCGGGTGGGGTGCGAGCCTGCCGGCCGCTCGACAGCGGTGATCGTCGGATTTCCGGAAGTCTTGCCGGATTCGCCGGTAGGTCGCGGGATTGCCAACTCCGCCGCTCTCATCCATGCGGGCCGCATCGTCTCGGTCCATCGCAAGTCACTGCTGCCGACCTACGACGTCTTCGATGAATGGCGCTATTTCGAGCCGGCCCAGCAGGTGGCGCCGGTCGAGTTCGCGGGCCGTCGCCTGGGCATCTCGATCTGCGAGGACATGTGGAACGACGGCGATTTCTGGCCGCGGCGCCTGTATCGCGAGGATCCCATCGAAAAGCTGGTGGCTGCCGGCGCCGACCTGCTCATCAATATTGCGGCCTCGCCCTACACCCTGGACAAGCGCCACCTGCGACCGCGTATGCTGGCCGAGGTGGCCCGGCGTTGGGCCCGCCCGCTGGTGTTCGTCAATCAGGTCGGCGGACAGGATGACCTAATCTTCGACGGATCCAGCCTGGCGCTGGACGCGCGTGGCGAGGTGATCGCGCGCGCGGCCGAGCACGCGACCGACCTGGTGGTGGTCGATGTGGACGCGAGCTGCGGCGCGATCAGGCCTTGGGTCGAATCCGATGCCCGCTCGGCTCTCGAAGCGTTGGTGCTGGGGACTCGCGACTATGCTCGGCGCTGCGGTTTTTCGGGTGCTCTGGTCGGGCTATCGGGCGGCATCGACTCGGCGGTGGTGGCCTGTCTGGCCGCACGCGCGCTGGGGCCGAGCAACGTGCTGGGCGTGTCCATGCCCTCGCGTTTTTCGTCGGACCACTCGCGCAGCGACGCTGCGGCGCTGGCCGCGGCTCTCGGGATCCAATTCCGAACCATATCCATCGAGCCGATGTTCGGCGCCTACCTGGAAGCGCTCGCGCCGGCTTTTGCAGGCCGTTCACTCGATGTCACCGAGGAGAATCTGCAGGCGCGCATCCGCGGCGGCCTCCTCATGGCCCTGTCGAACAAGCTGGGTTCCCTGCTGCTTTCGACCGGGAACAAGAGCGAGATCGCCACCGGCTACTGCACCCTGTATGGCGACACCTGCGGCGGCCTGGCCGTGCTCTCGGACGTGCCCAAAACCCTGGTCTACAAGATTGCCGGCGAGATCAATGCCGAGCGTCCGGTCATCCCGCAGTCGACTTTGAGCAAGCCGCCATCGGCCGAGTTGCGGCCCGATCAAAAGGATCAGGACAGCTTGCCTCCCTACGATGTGCTGGACGCGATCCTGGAAGCCCATGTGGAGCGCGGCCTGGACAGCCAAGCCTTGCAGGCGGCGGGCTTCGATCCCGCGGTGGTGGCCGATGTCATGCGCCTGATGCGCCAGTCGGAATACAAGCGGCGCCAGCTTCCGCCCGGGCTGAAAATCACCGGCAAAGCGTTCGGCACCGGCCGCCGCTACCCCATCGCGCAGGCGTTTAGAGGTTAGAACGTAAAATCCGTCCAGGCCGCGGCACTCGGCCCGGTCATCCTGCCTATTCTTGCGGCGCGGGCTTCGCAGGCGGCGGGTTCTGGTTCGCTGTCTCTTGATTCAGCTCCTGCATGGCCGCGGTCTCGGCTGGTGACGGGCCCACGGGCGGGGGAGGCGGGGACGAAGCGCAGCCCAGAAGCGACGTGAAGGAGACAGCGGCGAACAGGAACATGGCTCGTTTCATGGCGACATCCTCTCCTGCGGGTCAGATACCCGCCAGAATGGCCGCAGTCTACCTCAATCCTCAGGCGCGGTGGCGGCGAACCTCGCGGTCCAGTTCCACGAACTGCTCCTCCAGGTGCCAGGGCCGGTCGGCGTACACGTCGTCGAACAGAGTGGACAGCGGCGACTTGGCGGGCAAGCTCTCGACCTCGGCCACCAGCGCCGCGAATTCCTGCTCGCAGGCCTCGACAAAGTTGCGCTCCTCGTCCGCACTCCACAGCCCCTTGCTCTCGAGGTAGGCGCGGAAGCGCCGGATGGGATCGCGGCATTCCCACTCGCGCGGCTCGGCGGGATCCCGATAGGCCGTGGGATCGTCCGACGAGGTGTGGGCGCCCCGGCGGTAGGTGAGCGCCTCGATGAGCGTGGGCCCCTCGCCCCGGCGCGCGCGCGCCGCAGCCTCGGCGGTGACATGGGCCAGGGCCAGCACGTCGTTGCCGTCAACCAGCACTGCCGGCATGCCATAGGCGACCGCCTTCTGCGCGAAAGTCGGCGTGACGGTCTGGACCGAGCGTGGGGTGGAGATGGCCCAGCCGTTGTTGCGGCAGAAGAACAGACAGGGCGCCTTGCGCACAGCCGCCATGTTGCACGAGACGTGGAAGTCGCCGGTCGAAGTGGCGCCGTCGCCGAAATAAACCAGGCTGACATCGTCGCGGCCGCTCAGCTTGGCCGCCATGGCCATGCCCACGGCGTGCGGGATCTGCGTGCCCACCACCGAGCTGACCGACACGAAGTTGAACTCGCGTGCGGTGTGGTGCACGGGCAATTGTCGGCCCTTCACCGGATCTTCGGCGTTGCAATAGAGCTGGCACAGCAGCGTGCGCAGGGAGTATCCGCGAAAGAGCGCCGCGCCGGCCTCGCGGTAGCAAGAGAAGATCCAGTCGCTGGCTCGCAGCGCCCAGACTGGGCCCACCAGCGTGGCTTCTTCGCCCCAGGCGGTCAGGTAGAAACCGATGCGGCCCTGGCGCTGGAATCGCATCAGTTTCTCGTCGAGCAGGCTGTTCTGCACCATCGTTTGCAAGATACGGCGCAAGTCGGCGGCTGGGATCGCAGGTTCGCGCTCGGGATGCACCACGCGTCCCGCATCGTCGAGTACCCGGACAAGCTCGAACTTCACCAGTCGTGCTTAACGGTGGCGGCCAGGGTTGTCAAGGCGGGGGCAGGGCAGGATACTGCGGGCAGGGACGCGCAAGGCCACCCATGAAGCTTCACCTGAAAGATATCGTCAGCTACGCCGGGACCGACTACCTGGTCGAGGGGCTGCTTATCTACCACGTGGGGCGCCGCAAGCGGGTGCTGGCACGCCTGGTGAACGGCGAGCGGACCTTGTGGATGGAGCCGGTCTCGGACGATCTCCACGAGCGCGTGCTGTTTCTCGAGGAGGTGCACGACCTCGACATGACCACGCCGCCGCCGGCCAACATCTTGTTCAAAGGCCGGACCTACTTGCGCGTGCTTGCGGGTCGAGCCGAGGTGGCGACCAGCGGAAAGACGCCGGGGCGCGTGTCAGGAACCTGCGAGGTGTGGCGCTATCGTGCCGCGGGCGACACCTTTATCCAGATCGAGGCATGGCCCGCCGGCCCGGTGGTTTTGGCTGGCCCCTCGGCCCACCAGGGCATGCTACAAATACTGCCCGCCAAGTAAGAGAGGAGAATCCGATGTACAAGCTCGTTTTGCTTCGCCACGGCGAAAGCACTTGGAACCAAGAGAACCGCTTCACCGGCTGGACCGACGTGGACTTGTCGGACAAGGGCCGGCAAGAGGCCAAGACCGGCGCCCAGGCGCTGAAAGACGGGGACTACGTCTTCGACGTGGCGTACACCTCGGTGCTCAAGCGCGCCATCCGCACCTTGGGGTGCGTGCTCGACACGCTCAACTTGATGTGGATTCCCGTGCACCGGTCGTGGCGGCTCAACGAGCGGCACTACGGCGCCTTGCAGGGCCTCAACAAGTCGGAGACCGCGGCCAAGTACGGTGAGGCGCAGGTCAAGATCTGGCGGCGCAGCTACGACATCCCGCCGCCGCCCCTGGAAAAGACCGACCCGCGCTTCCCGGGCAACGATCCGCAGGGGCGCTACAAGGATCTCAAGCCCAGCGAATTGCCCCAGACCGAGTGCCTGAAAGACACCGTGGCGCGCTTCCTGCCGCTGTGGCACGAGACCATCGCGCCCATGGTGAAGTCGGGCAAGAAGGTCATCATCGCGGCCCACGGGAACAGCCTGCGCGCTCTGGTCAAGTACCTGGACAACATTCCGGAGAGCGAAATCGTCGAGTGGAACATCCCGACCGGCATCCCGCTGGTGTACGAACTCGACGCCAACCTTAAGCCGATCAAGCACTACTATCTCGGGGATCAGGCTGCCATCGAGGCCGCGATGAAGGCCGTCGCGAACCAAGGCAAGGCGAAGTAGCCGCTAACGCCGGAGTCTTTTTTCCAGCAGCTTGTAGGCCTCGGTCAGCTTCTGCGTCAGCTCGGTGGCGGTCTTCTGCTTCTCGGGCGATCCGGAATGGTGGTCGGGGTGATACTTGCGCATGAGCGCGCGGTACGACTTGCGCACGGTCTCGAAGTTCGAGCCCATCGGCACTTCCAGCGCGGCGTAGGCGCGGCGCACTTCGTCCTCGGGCGAAGGCCTTCGCGGCGAGGGGCCGGATGACGGACGCGCGGAGCTGGGCCGCGGTTTGCTGCTTGCCGCCGTGGGCCGCGGGGCTGCGGCGTTGACCCTGGCCTTGGCCGCGGCCCGCGCCCGGTGGCGACGTTCCAGCTCGGCCTCCAGTTGTTCGTCGCTCAATTCGTCGAGCCCGTAGCGGTGGTAGAGATCTTCGTCCGGATCGCGCGGCGACTCCCAGGTCGACGCCTTGTCGAGCAGCGCATTCAACTCGGCGCGGGCCATGTCGAGAAACCGCTTGCTGATACTCATGGCGTCTTCCGTCAGTCTACACCGGCGCCTATTTGTTGTAGGGCTCGCCACGCAAGGCCGAGATGGCCCGGTAGATCTGTTCGCACAGGATCACGCGAGCCAGGCGGTGGGGCAGGGTGAGAGGCGAAAGCGACAGGCGCCTGTGCGCGGCGTTGACCGTGGCCGGGGTCAGGCCTTCAGCCCCGCCGATGAGAAAAGCGATGGCGCGCGCGCCTCGCACCATGCGCTGGTCGAGATACTTGATGAACTCGGCGGTGGTCCAGCAATCACCGCCTGGCTCCAGCGCGACGACTTCAGCGCCCGTGGGCAGGCTGCGCAGCAAGTCCGCGTCGCCTTCAACTTCCTCGACCGCCACGGGCAGGTGGCGTCGCGCTCGATCCACATACTCCTGGCACACCGACTCCAGCCGCCGATCGCGCATCTTGCCGACGGCGCGGACCAGGATCTTCACGGCCCGACGGGACCGTCGCTGGCAAGCACCATGGCCTCGGGCGGGATCTGCAGCTTCACCCGAGGAGCGTCGATCCACAGGCTCTCGATGTCGAAGATCTCGCGCACCGGGTGATAGAACACGTGCAGGACCACATCGCCGAAGTCAAGCAAGGCCCAGCGCCCGTTGCGCGTTCCCTCGCGGCCGAGCAGCCGCCGGCCCTGCTCGTGCATGACCTGATGCACGTGATCCGCGATGGCGTCCACTTGCCGATCACTGCGCCCGCTCACGATGGCGATGTAGTCGGTGTAGCTGGCCCGCCCGGACACGTCGATGAGCACGGGCAGAAGCGCTTTCTTTTCCAGCGCAGCATCGATGGCGGCATGGGCTGAGGCCAGCGCCTCGCGCTGCACCTGCGGGTTGGCCGTGACCGGCTTCGCCAGATCTGTGTGGCGCGCCCGCGCAGGAATCACCCCTCGGCCCGCTGCCGCTTTGGGCCCGACACGACGACCGGGCCTGCCTGAGGTCTTGGATGCTTTGCTCTTTGTCTTGGGGGCGGGTCTTTTCTTCACTTGCTGCAATCGTAGCAAAGCCAGGCGCTCCGCTCAATCCAAGTCACAAGACCCGGAATTCGGAGCGTTCGCGTCTCGCCCGCCCCTACGTCCCCTGCGCCGGGCGTTCGCGCCAGCGGGCTTCGAAATCGTCGACCAGTCCGCCGAGGTAGTCGTTGCCCAGGGCGGCCAGCCGTTCCTCCACCACATGTGCGGCGCGATCGAGCCAGGTCTTCTCTTCCTCGCTTTCGTCGATCGGCCAGCCGGCAGGAGCGACCTCGGGATGGCCACTGGTACGCAGCCAGCGCTCGGCGTGGCGAGACAGACTGCGAGAGGCCCAGAGAGGCGCTTCCAGCAGCGAGCGACCCAGGATCTGGCCACCCTCGCGAAACGCCGCCACCAGTTTGCTCTTCGAGGTGCGGCTCACGGATTGGTGGATCAGCACGCGCAGGTGGGCGGCTTGCGGCCGGCTGATGGGCCCGCCCACGTGCAGCCTGGCGCAGTAGTGGTCGACCAGCGTGGCCGCCTGGAAGATCATCGCCATGTCTTCGGCGCCACGGCCGGCGGCGAGCAGAGCAAAGAACTTGCGCCAGGCCAGCCTGAGCGCCGCCAGGGTGGCCGCGGCAAGCGTGACGGTACGCAAAGCCGAGCCGGCCTGGCCCTGGGCCAGCACCTCGGCCGAGGTCGCGGGCAGGTCAACCTGACGGCTCACCGCCAACTTCATGAACAGGCCCGCCCGCACGCGCGCGGACACCAGGTCGTCCACCACCGGCACGGGAACAAGACCGCCCAGGGCCGAGGCGAGCAGCGCCCGCCGTACGATGAGCCCGCGGTTCTGCCCCAGGTGTGACAGTCGCGACGGGTCCTGGGGCGTAACCGGCTCGGCCCCCACTTCGATGGCTAGCTTGTCGTCGGGTTTCTCGGTGCTCACGGGGTTTCCTGCTTGCCGGCCGCGGGAACCCGGGTGGTGCCTGCCGACGGTCTTCGCGGCTGTCCCGGGCTGGCCTGGCCCGTGGTATCGCCCGAGTGGCGCCCGCCGGCTGCCTTTTTCGCCGGTGGCGGCAAGGCAGGGGGCGCGGCCAGACCGCCCAGAAGGGCACGCTCTTCCAAGATGGTTCGCTGTCGCGCGGGCAGAGTTTCAGCAGCAGGCATCACCACTGGCGCCACCACCGCGTCGACGGTGGCCGCGACTGCAAGCTCACCCTCTATGGGGGTTCCATCGCGGACAGCTCGAAAATGCGAGACCAGTGAAAAGGTTTGCAGCCCGCCGCTGGCATCGAGCCGCGCGTCGCCCACAAGCGTCTGGACGTCGACTGTCTCGCGCCACTTGCGCAAAGGCGTGGACGCAGCCAGTCCCGCGCGCTGGTCCGCGGCCTTGCTCAGGCGGAAGGCGCGGCTGCCGGCAGGCACGACCTCCACGAATCGGCGCACGGTGTCCCACGCCGCGTATGGCGCCCCAACGCCTTCCTCGAGGATTTGCTGCGGTTCGGGATCCTGGGCGGGCCGGCGCACGAGCTTGCCGTAGCGCAAGGCCACGGCCAGCTCGCTGCCCACGCGCACCACCTCGCGACCGCCATCCCGATCGTTGCTCTCGGCCAGGCGAAAGTTGCCCTGCGTGTCGATCCACAGATCGGTCATGGTGGTTATGGCATCGTGAGCCCCGGCATCCGGCCCACCGGATGCGCTGACACGAAACGTCGCCGTGGCATGAAAGTGTGCGCCGGACAAACGCCGCAGCCCCGAAACCAGAGCGGCCGGTTGCACCGCCTGGTCCAGTTCCTGGTCCGGCGGCGGCATCCCGTCGGGCTTGGCCCGGCCGCAGCCCAACCATGCCGCCACGAGAAGCAGCGAGAGGAGCATCCGTTTGCGGAACAAAGGCCTGCGCACGAGGGCTCGCAATTTACCACTGAACTCCTCGGGCGCATGGTTCCACTGCCGAGCGACCACGCGCTTGCAGTCGAGGAATGGTAACGTAGGCCAGTGGACGCACTTCCCACGCTGAGCTCCCCTGGCTTGCGCCTGGCCGCTACCCTCGCTGCTGCGGGCCTGGGGGCACTGTGGGGCAGCTTCCTCAACGTGTGCATCGTGCGCATTCCGCGCGGCATGTCGGTGGTCAGGCCAGCCTCGCACTGTTTCGCGTGCGGCAAGCGCGTGTGGGCGCGCGACAACATCCCCATCCTCTCGTACTTGTTGCTGCGCGGCCGCTGCCGTCACTGCGGCGCGCGTTTCTCTCCGCGCTACGCGCTGGTCGAGGCGTTGGCCGCTGTGCTGGCGGCCCTGATCTTTTGGACCTTCGTGGTCGGTGCGCCGGGCGAGCCGCTCGGCATTCGCGCGGCCCGCTTCGCCACCTACTTCGCCTTTGCGGCCGTGCTCGTGGTGCTGTCGTTTATCGATCTCGACACCAAGCGCCTGCCCGACGTCATCACGCTTCCTGCCATTGGGGCTTTCTTCCTGGCCGGCTTCGCCGTGCACGACGTCGCTTGGTCAGAACGCGCCATCGGGGCCGCCGCTGGCTATCTCCTGGTCCGCGTCGTTGCCGACGGTTACTACTACGCCACCGGCCGCGAGGGACTGGGCCTGGGCGACGGCAAGCTCTTGGCCATCATGGGCGCCCTCTTTGGCTGGAAGGCCATTCCTGCCATCGTGTTGCTCGCGTCTCTCGCGGGCATCCTGATCAGCGTGCCGGCCTTGGTCGTGCGCCAACGTCGCGAGGCCGCGGTGGCGTCAGCCGTCCCTCCCTCACCCGCTCAGCCGGTGTCCATTCGCAAGGCGGAAGTCCCGTTCGGTCCGTTCCTGGCGGCCAGCGCCCTGGCCTACCTGTTTCTGGGTAAGCTGGCGTGGGCGATGCTGATGCGGATGCTGACCGGCGAGTAGCACAGACCGGAGACTGCAGGCTGTAGGTCGGAAGGGAAGGCAGACTTAGCGCTTCCGGCTCCGGTTCGTGAACCTCCAGTCTCCAGCCTACGTCAGAACGCGACGAAGGGTCCTTGTCCAGCTGAAGTCGTCTGGCCGGCGATGGCGGTGAACACGTTCCTGCCAAAGTGGAAAGGCAGGCCCCAATCGAAATACGCGGGCATGAAGCTCTGTCCCGACGGGGGGACACTGGGCCCGGCCAGGTTATCAAAAGCGATGTTGTCCTGGCTGGAGGCTAGGGTCATGGCGTTGGCGACGCTGAAGTTCACGATCAAGGGAACCCGACCGGAGGAATCCTGAATCTTGGCAGACAGGTTCAGGGTGGAGTTGGGACAGTAGAAGTTCGAGATGTCTGGGTGCAAGGCGTCGTAACAGGTTGGGATGTGCGTCGTGGTGCTGTCCAGGAAGTAGATCGCGTTGGAGCCGCTATCGACGAAGGCAAGAGTTGGGGTGCTGTTGGTGGGGTACTGGGTGCGAAACTCGCCGGATTCGTCGAGCTGGATGACCGACGCCTGCTCCAGACCATTGTTGTCGCGCGTGCCAATGCCGAAGACCAGGGATCCAATCACGCTCGGCGCCCCTTCGGCGGGAATCGCCGGCAACTCAAAAATCGTGCCGTTGTTGTCCTGGCTGAAGAACACGACGGGATTTGATAGCTGTTGGGCAAGAGGCACAGCCGTGGCCTGGCAGCCATCCGCCGCCGAAGCACACGCATAGTACGTCCCCGGATTCTCGGACTGGGTGCCCAGCGCCGCAGCACAGGGCGGCCCACAATCCTGCGCGAACGACGACAACCCAAGGATACCGTTGGCGCCCAGCAACTCGGGGGTGCTGATGTCCGTGCCGGTGCAATCGCTCGGCATGGGATAGGTTGATTCCTCGATGACCTGGATCGGGATATTGCTTGCCTGCTCGTTCGCGATCTTGAAATCGGCACTTCGAAGCGGACCCCAAATGGAACCGCTGATGAACTGGGTGCATTCGGCGAGCCCAACCCCGCTGTCGCTGGTGAAGGCGGGCAGCGAGAGCGTCAGCACTGACCCGAGCAGGCGCAGGCCCGCGGAGCCAGTGTCGACCAGGACGTGGTCGATGCTCTGGCAGTCACTCGTGCTGCCGGGAACGCAGACGGTGACTGTTGCAAACAGACCGTTGATGTAGCCGATGTTGGGCAGCCCGTAGTCGACGAACACCTCGGCCACGTTGTCCGCCGGCATGGCAATGGTGTTGTGGTGCAGGCCGGAGCTGCCGCTGCACGCCACACCCAGGCCAAGCAGGACAGCGGACGTACAAGCCGCCCCAGCTCTTCGCGTGCGAGGGGCGCGCACTAGCGGATCTCGTCGGTGGAAAGTCCTTGCGGCACCCGGTCCACCAGGTAGGCCCGGCCGTAGAAGGCACGCTGGTGGCCACTCATCTGGATGACCAGTCCCGGAACCTGGATGTTGACGGGGCCACGGCCAACGCGGGTCTTGGCAGCCTTGAGGTACGTCTCGTAGTACGAGCCGAGGAGTTGGCGCAAATTAGGGCGAAACGGACCTTGCCACGAAACCCCGAAGACCTTGCCGTCGTTGTCCGCATACTCCCGCACCTTGGTGCCGGTCGCCGCCTGCAGCTCGTGCATGGTGTGGGTGGCGGCACGTTCGATGCGCGCAGTGGCCAGCAAGTGAGTCTGGCCGGTACCTATCGATGAAGCATCGCCGCCCAAGGCCGCCCGTGCCGGCGACGAGCAAAGCAGCAAAGCGAAGAACGTGCAAGGCGGTAACAGTTTGCAGAACAACGTTGAGGTGAAGGGGATGGTTTGCATGGCAGTTGCCTTCCAAAGGAGACTCTGGGGCGTGCGATCGCTTGACTAGCTTACAATGCTTTGGGCGGAAGCGTAGCAACGGGTTGCAGCTCGACGCTGATGGCCTGCAGAAGGCCCTCCAGATCAGCGCGGATTTCCGCCAGGCGCTCGGGGCTGTCGGCTTCGCAGCGAAGCACCAGCACCGGGCCGGTGTTGGATGCGCGCACCAGACCCCAGCCGCCGGGGAAACTCACGCGTGCGCCGTCCACGTCCACCACGTGATGGTCGCGGCGGTAGTGCGCCAGCGCCCGGCGCACCACCTCGAACTTGATGTCGTCGGGACAGGGCAGGCGAATCTCGGGAGTGTTGTGCATCACGGGCAACGCGTCCACCAGCGCGGAGAGAGGACGTTCGCTGCGGGTCAACAGTTCGACCAGACGCGCAGACGCGTATACGGCGTCGTCGTAGCCGTAGTAACGATCCGCGAAGAACATGTGCCCCGACATCTCGCCCGCCAGCACGGCCTTCTCCTCGCGCATCTTGGTCTTGATGAGCGAGTGGCCTACTTTCCACATAATGGCGCGACCCCCGAGCCGGGCGATCTCGTCGTACATGGCCTGGCTGCACTTGACCTCGCTGACGAAGGTGGCGCCCGGCCGCTCGCGCAGGATGTCGCACGCGAACAGCATCATGAGCTGGTCGCCCCACACGATACGGCCCGCCGGATCCACGACGCCCAGGCGATCCGCGTCGCCGTCCAGCGCGATGCCCAACTCCGCGCCGCCCTTCTTCACATGGTCGATGAGGTCAGTCAGGTTGGCCGGCACCGTCGGATCGGGATGATGATTGGGAAAGCGGCCATCGGGATCGCAGTACAGCGCCTCGACCTGCAGGCCCATCCGGCGCAGCACCGACACGCAAGTCAGGCCGCCGGTGCCGTTGCCGCCGTCCACCACGATCTTGAATCGACGGGCGCCCAGGCGCATGCCGTCGGCCACCTGGGCAACGTACGGTGTCAGCACGTCCACCTCGGTCGCCCTGCCGCCCGTCACGGGCGCGGGCCGGGTGCCGGCGCGGTGGCGCCTGATGCGCTGGAGCAGCACCTGGATCTCGGCGCCGAAGATGGTGCTCGGGCCGCGCACGATCTTGAAGCCGTTGTCCTGCTCGGGGTTGTGACTGGCCGTGATCATCACGCCGCCGTCGGCCTTGCAGTGGAAGACCGAAAAGTACAGCCCCGGCGTGTGCAGCACGCCCACATCCGACACGGCGAAGCCTGCATCCACCAGCCGTGACTTCATGACCGCGTGAATGCGCGGCGAGGACAGCCGGCAATCGCGGCCCAGCGTGATGTGACGTGCGCCCACTTCGCGCAGATGCTCGGCGATGGCGTCGGCCAGATCGCCGACGAAGGAATCGGAAAAATCCTGATCCGCGACGCCGCGGATGTCGTACTCGCGAAAGACTCTTGGGTTCATTGTTGCTTCTGATGCTCGGCACTCGTCACAGGAACTCTTTTCTGCCCTGCGCGGAAAGTTCATCTACCACACGGCGCACTTCCTGCGCTCGATGTTTGGGCACGACCAGCACGGCATCGCGGGTGGCCACCACCACGATCCCCTCGACGCCCACCACGCCCAGAAGCGGAGCGCCCGGCTCGGCCATCACCACGCTGCCATTGCAGGCTTTCACGATGGCGTCGCCCGAGATGAAGTTCCCGTCATCGTCGGTGGGCCGAATTTCACTCACCGCCGCCCAACTGCCGACATCGCTCCAACCGAAATCGCCTGGCACCACCTGGATTCCCTGCGCCTTCTCCATGATGCCATAGTCGATGGAGATGGCGGGCACGCGCGGGTAGCGCTGCTGGGCCAGTGTGACCGGATCGGGCGAGGCGCAAAGCTCGTCGAGCAGGGCGGACAATTCGGGCAGGTGCTGGCGGGCCTCGGCCAGCAGGCGCCCAGCAGAAAAGAAGAACATGCCCGAGTTCCAAAGGTAGTCGCCCGACGCCAGATAGGCGCGCGCGGTCAACAGGTCGGGCTTCTCCACGAAGCGCGCCACGTGGTAGGCCTCGGCGCTGCCCGCCACCTTGGCCCCGGTCTGCAGGTAGCCGTAGCCGGTCTCCGGATTGGTCGGATTGATGCCGATGGTGACGATGGCCTGGCCGGCCTGCGCCAGCGCGATCCGCAGCACGGCGGCGTACTGCAATTCATCTCTGATGAAAGCGTCGGACGGCACCACGGCAAGCACGGCGTCCTGTCCCGCACGTCGCATGATGTGCGCCGCCGCCAGGCCCACCGCCGGGGCCGTGTTGCGTGGCGCTGGCTCGACCACCAGGTTGTCAGCCGGCAGGCCGGGCAGGGCGTCGCGGATGGCCTGGGCTTGATCCGCCGCGGTTACGATCAGAGTGCGCGGCAGGCCCACCAGCGCGCTCAGCCGGCGAAACGTGGCGGCCAGCAGCGATTCGTTGGCGCCCAGGCTGAGCAACTGCTTGGGTCGGGCGCGCCGACTGGCCGGCCACAGCCGGGTGCCTCCACCGCCTGCCAGAATCACGGCGAACTGTTCGGGCTTTGCCATCAAGGGACTTTACCTCAAGATGATTGGACCATGCTGCTGGCGTTCGTCCTGATCGCGACTGGCCTTTCGGGCACGGTGTACGGCGTGCGGCTGGCGACCGAGCGACGCCGTCCCGTCGACCTTGCCGGCGCGCTGCTGGCCGCGGCCGGACTCGCCTTGGCGCTGGTGGGCGTGGGACGCCTGCTCTCCGACAGATTCTTCTAGTACCGACTCCGGATTCGGTTCCGACACCGGCCCCGGCTTTCCAGCCCCCGGCCTCGTGTTAGGCGCTCGATTCGGCCGGTTTCTGCCCGATGAACAGCCCTGCCTCGATGCTCACGCTGAACGACGCGCTGGAAAAATAGGTGTCGATGGCCTGTTTGACCGCCAGGAAGGTGTCCTGCACCTCTGGCCCTTTGCCTGCGATCTTCTTCCAGCGCGCCAGCGGTCCGAACTCGACGACCGGCGCGTAGAAGAACTCGCGCGCGCTACGAAACACCAGATCCCAGTGATCGCGCTGCACGGTGACGGGCGTGAGCCCCGCCTGCTCCATCTGGTGGATCGCGGCGTCCGCTTCGGGAAACGAGGCGGTGTATCCGCGCAGGCTGGCCAGGGCGTCTTCGCGCCCGAGGCGCACCAGCACATCCCGGTACACGTCGAGAAATTCGCACCAGGTCCCGCGCAGCGGGGTGGCCACGCGCACCTCGGCCCCGGGCCGGGCCACGCGGGCCAGGTCGGCAAGAAACTCGTCGGGCCGGGCCAGATCCGCCAGGCCCACGTTGGCCAGCACCAGATCGAAGGCGTGGTTGCCGAAGGGAAGGTGGGCGGACAGGCTCTGCAGCCGGAAGAAGACCCGGCGCCCGACCTGCTCAGCCGCCACGTTGGCGCGGGCCCGGTCAAGCAGGCCCTGCGCGCCTTCCAGGTCGATGATCCGGCTGGCGTGATCCAGCCGGTGCAGAAGGCCGGTGGTCGTCTCGCCCAGGCCGCAGCGGATCTGCAGCACCTGCGAGCGCGGCTTGACAGGCACGTCCTCGACCAAGCGCTCGACCAGTCTTCGCCCAATCAGCGGAAAGACCTGCTCCTCGTAAAGCCGGCTGCGCTTTTCCTCGTCGGTCATCTTGCGCGGAGGCGCCGTTTTCGTGGAGTCCGGAGACGGGGACATGCTGGCTGCGACTCTAGCCGCTACGCTCTCGGAGCGCTAGCCTTGGCAAAGATGAAGCCACGCCTGCCTGCCGCCATCTACGCCATCGGCGCCACCAGCCTGCTCAACGATGCGTCGAGCGAAATGATCTTTCCGCTGCTGCCGGTTTTTCTCTCCAGCGTGCTGGGGGCGAGCGCGGCCACCTTAGGCGTGATCGAAGGCACGGCCGATGCGGCGGCCAGTCTGCTCAAGCTCGTTTCCGGTGCGCTCTCGGATCGCCTGGGACGGCGCAAGCCGCTGGTGGTGGGCGGCTACGCGCTCGCCTCGCTGGTTCGCCCGCTGGTCGCGTTTGCCCAGACCGCTGGTGCGGTGCTGGCGATTCGCGCGATCGACCGGGTGGGTAAGGGCCTGCGCGCCAGCCCGCGCGACGCGCTCATCGCTGACGCGGCTCCGCGCGAGTTGCACGGCCGCGCTTTTGGAGTGCACGAGGCGATGGATCACGCCGGCGCCGTGGTGGGACCGCTTGCCGCCTATCTGCTGCTGGCGATTGGGGTAGGGCTGCGCTCGGTATTCCTGCTCTCCGCGCTGCCGGCCGCTATCGCCTGCCTGGTGGTGGTGTTGTTTGTGCGCGAGGCGCGGCCCCGGCCACGCGAGCCGGCGGTCGCTGCCGCCGCGGCGACGGTTTCCATAGTGAACCGGCCCTTTCTCGGCTATCTGCTCGCCACCATCGTCTTTGCCCTGGGCAACTCGTCGGATGCCTTCCTGCTCCTGCGCGTCCACGACGCCGGGCTGCCCGCGCAGGCGGCGCCGCTGCTCTGGGCCCTGCACCACGTGGTGAAATCCACCACCAGTGCCAAGGCCGGCGAGCTGGCGGATCGGCTCGGCCGCCGCCGCGCCTTGGCCGCGGGTTGGATTGCCTACGCAGCCATCTACGCAGGCTTCGCCTTCGCGCGTTCGGGTTGGGCCATCGCAGGCCTGTTCGTCATCTACGGCCTGCACTTCGCATTGGTGGGTGGGGCGCAGAAGGCGCTGGTCGCCGATCTGGTTCCAGTCGAGGCGCGCGCCCGCGGCTTCGGCATGTACCACCTGTGCGTCGGGCTGGCCGCCCTGCCCGCCAGCCTGCTCTTCGGCCTGCTCTACCAGCGCCTCGGCTCGGGCACGGCCTTTCTCACCGGCGCGGGCCTGGCGCTGGGTGCGGTCGCGGTCTTGCCGTTATCCAGGACGGGCTAGCCACGGCACGCGCATCCCACTCAGCCTTCGACGACCTTCGGCCCGCGAGGCCCGAACAGGCGACCGGCCAGTTCAGCCAACCAGCGTCCCTCGGGCGTGCTCGATACGCGCAGTTCGCGAGCGCGCGCGCCGGCGACCAGCGCGGCCAGCTCCGGCGAAGGGTCGGGAAGCTGTTCGAGGACGCAAAACACGGTGGCGTGGCCCGGGCTGGCGCCGGTGCTCTCGGACCATGCGCGCGCAGCAGCCGCCAAGGCGGGCTGCGGTGGCAGAGGCTCTTCTGCATCGTTGGCTGGACCGAGGTGGTTGATGGCGTGGATCACACGGTGGCGACGATCGCGGTAGTTGAGCGGCCGCAATTCGTCGGGCGCGATGGGAACACCGATGTGGACGTCCTGCTGGCCCATGCCCACGGGAAAATCGACCTCGCCAGACACCGGCGCCACGGGCAGACCGCCCACGAAGCGCACGGGAACCACGGGCCGCCCCAGTTCAATGGCCATGTCGAGGAACGCGCCCGAAAGCTTGCGCACTGGCGTGCGACAACTGTGCGCCATGGCGCCCTCGACATGGACCATCACGCTGCGGCCACCCGACACCATCTCGGCCGACATCTGCCGGATGATACCCGGCAGCGAAGCGCTGTCGCTGCGGTCGAAGTACTGCGACATGCGCGGGCGGTGCAACCCCGGGTATGAAAATGCGTGTTGCATGAACAGGTCGAGCCAGGAGGTCTGGTTCTCGATGCGCGCCAGCGTGAGCACAGGCGCGTCCATCAGTGCCGAGGCCACGATGGCGAAGATGGTGGATTCCACGGTCACCTGGTGATTGGCCAGGAAGATGACCCCGCCGGGGCGGGCCGCGTGCAGGGCCTCAGGATCCGTGATGTGAAGCTGTCGCAGGAAGCGCAGGATCAGACCGCGACAGATATCCTCGACCGGCGGAGCCGTGCCGGCCAGCAGACTGCGCCAGTACTCGCGCGTCGCTGGCACCAGATCGGTGGCCGTGTGCGAGCGAGCCGCACGGCCGCCCGCCCCGGCATAGTCGCGTGGGGAGCCCGCCGGCTTCGCCGGCGGCGTACCATCGCGGGAGGGTTTGGCGAGGCCGAGCGAAGCGAGCGGGGTGGGGGTGGACGTGGGGGGCCGAAGGGCGGAGCGAACCCTTTGAGGGTTCCCATGTGAATTGGAATCGACGATAGTCATTCCCAGCCCCGCCACCTGATAGATGCGCTTGCCGTCCACCCACAACGATGAGTCGGCAACCGCGAAGGGCCCGGTGGCGTCGCGACCCTGTTTGGTGATCTCCATGGTTATGGTGATCAGGCGATTGTGCGGCACCACCTGGCCACGGTACTTCCAGGTCACCGCTCGACCGGGCGCAATGGGCGCAAAGCGCGGATGCGACATCCCTTCGGCAAGCCCGACCCGCAACATGTGGAACTGCAGAAGCTGCAGCATCGCCTCCAGACCAAGCGAGCCAGGCTGCACCGGATCCTGGAAGAAATGAGCCTTGAAGAACCATTCGGCCGGGTTCACATCCTTTTCCGCGCGCAGAAAACCCAGGCCGGCGCGGCCGCCGCGCGGATCGCAAGCAGTCACGCGGTCGAGCATGAGCAAGCGGTGCTCGGCCAGGCGCAGCGAACCTTGACAGTAGCGAGCCGGACGCGCGGTCAGATCGACGAGAAAATCGGAAACCGCGCTCAGCTCTGCGCTCTGCTCGTCGGTGGTGGAAAGGCCTGCCTGGTTCTCGAACGTCGCCGCGGGAAAGAAGCCGAAACCGGTCTGCATCTCGTACACCGACGTCTCACCCAGCAAGCAGCGCACGCGGAAGGATTCCAGGGTCATGCCGCCCGAACGCGAGACGCTTTCCAGCGTCGCGATGGTGCGCAGCGGACCCGCGGCGGGGCGCACCTCGCCCAGTGCGTGGCCTGTGCCGTCGAGATTGCGAAATGCGAGATCCTGGTCGGTGCCAAGCGCGCTGCCCACGAAGCTGGCCAGCCAGCCACAAGGTTGTAACGCCGCCTCCAGGAACACGCAGAAGGGCATAACAGGATGGCCGTTCTCCGCGAAGTACCAGGCCTCGGTCGGCACGTCGTATTCCACCTCAATACTGGCTCCGGCCTGGCACGCACCCATCTCGCCCTCGATGCGCACGACGCGGCTCATGAAGTGGTAGGGCGGGCCAGGCAGTCGCGCCACCCGACGGGGTCCGTCGAAGCACGTGTACATCGGTCCGAACGCATCGGAGGGTTTGCCCCAGGCGCAGGCGTAGAGCGAACGCTGGTCGAAGCGAAAGCCGTTCACCTCAGCCACCGCTGCGGCAGTTTTGCGCAGAAGCTCGGGGTGGCTCGACAACGGCCAGTCCGGGACCAGGCGCAGGCCGACCCGCCGTGCGTGAAAGGCCTTCAGTCCGTCGACCGTGCCCAGCAAGTCCGCGTACACGGTGGGCAGCGGGCCGTCATGCACCTCCTCGACGAACATCTCACACACCAGTTCCTTCGACGTGGGCACCACTTGACCACGACACTGCAGCCGGTACGTCTCCTCGGGCACGGGCTCGAACCGCCAGCCGTCGCAGGCCAGGGTGAAACCCAGGCCCGTCAGGTAGATGGCCATCATCTGCAGACAGCCCTCGAACATGAGGGTGCCAGGCATGCACGGATCGTTCTTGAAGTGGCCGGCGAAGAACCAGTCGTCGGGCCGGATGCTGGTGACAGCGCGCAGGTAGCCCCGCTGCCAGGGCCCGCCGCGTGGATCGAAATCGAGCACCCGTTCCACCAGCAACATCTTGCCGTTCTGGATGGCGGGCGTGCGCACATGGGCCTGGGCTGCCTCGAAACCGGGACCGAAACACGCGTACCCATCACCCTCGGAAAACGCACGCACCTCGGCGGCCGAGAATTGCCGGCGCGTGCAGGCCACGGCTGGCTGGTCCAGGCGCGCGTCGGGTTTGATGGCCTGGCCCTCGGGCGTCCACAGCACGCCGGCCGATTCGTTGAGTTCCTCTTCTGTGAAGAAGCCGGCCTGACCCTGGCGCACGGTCAGCGCCGGTCGGCCGTCGCAGGTGCAGTCATAGTGGAAGAAGAACAGGCGCACCTCGCCCTGGCGCGCGTGACTGTCGACGTGAATATCGTAGCGAAGGGTTTCGCCCAGCCGGGGTAAGCTGCCGTGGTAGGTCAGCTCGCAGCCCAGCAGGCGGTAGCGGCGCTGCCCCTGGTTGAGCGCATCGACGCCCAAATACGAGATGAGGAAAAGGTCGGCTTGGCCCGCTTCGATCATGATCCCCGCCGGCATGAATCCGCGGTGCAGAAACCACGAGTCTTCGCGCACGTCGGTTTCGGTCCACACCGTGCCCAGGCCCATGGCCCCGGCTACCGCATCCAGGCCCACCACCCGATCGGCCAGCAGCAAGGGCGGCTGGGGCATGCGCACCTGGACCGCGTGTTGGTCTTGCGCCGTGAATTGCGGACCGAAGAGATCCGAAATGCGGCCGGCGGCGTGAGTTTCCAAATCGCTCCGAGAGAAAGCGGGGCCACGCGGCTGCCCCTGATTCGTGGACGGGACTGGCTGATCTCCTGTGCTTGGCCGCGCGCTGGTCGCCGCGGGTTGATCGGCCGCCGACGAAAACCGTGGCCCCGGGGAGAAGCTGCTCGCGCCGAGCAAGATCCCGAGCGCCCGCTGGCGGCCTTCCAGGAACTGCCGGTGCGCGGCCGCTTGCTGGGTCACGTGGTTCCGGTGGACCTCGGCGATCTGTCGCCGGTGGGCCAGCGCGCGGTTCAGGATCTCGGCCATCGGCCCCCGCAGTCCCGACGCGACAGCGGGCAGCGACGGACTGACAGCCGCTTGCGCGCCGACACTGTCCTGCAAGATCGGCGGCAACCGAGGCGCGGGCGGCATGATCTGCACGGCCAATTCGCCGCTGCGGTTCGTGGTCACTTCCGACGCCCGCGCTTCCAACGCCGGCAATCTCGGCTCCGCTCGGTGTGCCGCAAGCACGAACAGCGGCGGTGCGGGCAAGCGCGCGCCTTCGCGCAGGGCTGCCAGAAACGCTGGCCCGTCGTCGGGCGACACGCCTGCGAGTGGACGGCGCAGATGCGCAGGTGGCTCCTCGATCCAGGTGTGGGCCTCTTGTCCGCCCAGGGCTTGCGTCACGATCGCAGCCGTGAGCGGCACCTTGTCTTTCCATGGTGTGATCTGCCCTGCACCTGGCGAGCCCGGAAGCACGCGATGGCCGCAGCAAAGCGCCGCAGCAGCCACGTGCAGTAGTCCCGAGGTGGCGTGCGCATGCCCGAAGAGAGCGCGCAGGCTCTCGTCCTCTCCCAAAGTCAGGCCAGGCTTCCTGCCATGCCGGTCGCCGAGCACCGCCAGCACCTGATCCCCGTCGCGACGGATATCGTCGAGCCGCTTGAGCACCAGCACCACGGCCGCATCGCCGCCTTGCTGCCGATCCGCGGGAAGGCAGGCGGCTGCGGCCGACAGATGCACAGGCTCGGCCGACAGATCCACCGCTGCCACCAACGCAGCGTCGATCTCGCCCTGTTGCAAAGCCCGTCGGGCGATTTGCAGGGCGCGAATGCCGGAAAGCTCCTCGCTGCTGACGCTGAGACTGGGGCCACAGAAATCGAACTGACTGTTCAGCCGATTGCTCACGATGTTGGGCATGGCCCCGATGACACCCGCGGCGCCGAGCAGAGGGACGAAGCCGTCGCGCGCAGCCGCCTCCCAATCTCTCGAGGCGCCCAGCGTCTTGGCCCAGCCCGCCACGCGCCAGCGCGCCCCGTGGCGTGCAATCTCGGCATCACATTGCATGCCCACGATGACCGAGGTTCGTTCGCGCGGCAAGGTCGATGCCACTTGCTCCACCGCCTCGCGGGCCGCGGCCAGAACCAGCAACTGCTGCGGCAGCGTTTCCTCCAGATCCTTGGGGGGAAACCGCAGGCCCGCCAGCGCGAGCGACACCTCGTCGGCAGGCGCGCTGTCGCCTTTCAACTTCGACTGCCCCAGGAAGAGTGCCTCGGCGAAATCCGCGACGCTCTTCCCGTTGCCGACCCGCGCGCCGATGGCGACGATGCCCACGCCGGGGGGTGCCGCGGCTGTCTTGCTGTGCGGACCGGCCAGCCTGGCCGAGGGTTCCTCGACGATCAGGTGAGCGTTGTTGCCACCGAAACCAAAGGCACTGACGGCCGCGCGCCGCGGGACCGGGTCGTTCCACGGCTCGGCCGCGCGCAACGGACGCAGCGGCGCGCCCTCGAAGACCGGCGTGATGTTGTCGAGTGACGGCGTGGCTGGCAACACGCCCGCACGAAATGCGCCCAGAACCTTGAGCAGGCCAGCCGCGCCAGCGCCGGTGATCAAGTGGCCCAGGTTGGCCTTGAGCGAGCCTATGGGCAAAGGCTCACCTCGGCCAGCGCCGACCTCGGCCAGGGCGCGGATCTCAACTGCATCCCCCACGCCGGTACCGGTGGCGTGACATTCCACCAGAGAGATGTCCGACGGCGAAAGCTCGGCCGCCGCATAGGCTGCGCGCAGGGCTCGCACCTGGCCTTCCTGCGAGGGAACCAGCAAGCCGCGGCCGCGGCCGTCGTTGGACAGCCCAATGCCGCGAATCACGCCCAAAACTTGATCTCCGTCGCGGCGGGCGTCTTCCAGGCGTCGCAGGGCCACCAGGACTGCGCCCTCGGCCGGGATCAGGCCGTCAGCCTCGGCGTGGAAGGGCCGACTGCGTCCGCTCGGGCTGAGCGCGCCGAGCGCGGTGAAGCCCTGGTGAATGAAGAGATCGTCGGCGCGATTCACCGCCCCGGCCAGCATCAGATCCGCGCGACCATCGTGCAGGAAATCGCAAGCCAGCTTGATGGCGTAGAGCGAGGAAGCACACGCGGCGTCCAGCGCGAAAGCAACGCCACCCAAGCCCAGGGCCTGGACGAGAAAGTGTGCGGGCAAACCCGACATGAAACGATTGCGCGGGTCCACCGTGGACAGCGACAAGCGATCGGAGGCTCGCCCGTCCAGCAGCTGCTCTATCCAAAACCGTTCCGCGTAGCAGGACAGCGACGACGATGGATAGGACAGGTTGCCAACCACCGCGCCGGCGCGGGCCTTGTCGCCGCGAAAGTGTGCCTCGCGCAGGGCTTCGCGCCCGGCATGAAGCAGCCAGTGGAAAAGCGGATCCAGGGGAACGATCTGCTCCGCAGGCACAGCGAAGCCCTGCGCATCGAAAATCTTGTGGAAGCCCTGCACGTATCCGCCGCGATCGTGCAGCGTCCGATCCTGCGTGTCCTTCGCGTTGCTGGCCAGGACCAGAGCTGGATCGATGCCCCAGCGGCCGGCCGGGGCCGGACCGATCACCACGCGCGCCTGCTGCACCAAGTGCCAGAGATCGTCGGGCGACAGCGCCCCTGGCAGGACGCAGCCCTGCCCCACGATGGCAATGGGCGCAAAACTCATGAGCGGGCGGGCGAGCCGTTCCCGGCGCGCCGTCGCAGAGCCGGCGCCTCGGGCGGATCGGCGGGACGCTCGTCACGCGGGAGCGCGTGCACCTCGATACCACGCAGTTCGGCCACCACGCTGCCGTTGCTGGCCAAGAACGCGGCGTCGGACACGGCCCGCTTCTGCGAGGCCTCGCGGCCCGCCAGCACGCATCGGATGGTCCCGGTTGTCGGGCCCGGATGATAGATGTGCAGGCTGGCAATGGCCGTGGGCAAAGAAGCGGCGCCCAACTTGCGCTGTGCCCACAGCACCGCCGCTTGCAAGCCACCGTCGAGCAACGCCGGATCGAACTGCCAGGGACCGGCCCACTCCCGCGCCGAGACACCCTCCAGGGTTGCCGTCAGCCCGCCATCGGCGATACCGTCGACCGAACGGATCACCTGAAAGGCTGGGCCGTGAAACAAGACTTCGCCGTCGTAGATGGTGCCGGACCAGCGCGCCAGATCGACGGGCGCGACCGGGGTGCGGTCAGGAAGCGGAGATCGCTCCTTCATCTCGCAGATGGCCGAATAGTGACGACGGCCATCCGCGCCCAGCAGCTCGACGGCAATGGTGGCCTCGTGGCCATTGGAAAGTTGGCGCGCCCGCAGCAAAAACCGCTCGACGGTCCCGTCGTCGAAGTGGCCGAGGCGGATCCCGCGCAGCACCTGCACGTCCCGGCAGGCGGCCAGGGTCAAATCCGGGCGGCAGGCCCGCGCCGCGCGTGCAAACCATTCCAGCACCAGCGCCACCGGCACGACCACGCTTCCGCGCACGCGATGCCCGTCGAGGAAAGCGCAGTGGGCGCGGTCGACCACGATCTCGGCCTCGATCTTCTGCGCCCCAGGCTCGGCCGGCCCGTGTCCCGAAACCGCGCCCCCGATCACGACCTCGGCGTCACCCGTCGCGCACAGCTCATCACGCATGAGGCGGGCTCCATCCGCCAGCGAAATCAGCGGCACGCCCATCCCGGCAAAACGCGCGCGCAGGCCAGCATCGACCATGCCGCCATCCCATGGCCCCCAGCCCAGCGCGCGCACCAGGCAGCGCGGCCCGCGCCGGCGCTGCTCGAGCGCGGCCACCTTGTTGAGCACCTCGTTGGCCATCGCGTAGTCGGCTTGGCCCTGGTTGCCTGAATGGGCAGCCACCGACGAGAAAAGCAACAAAAAGGCCAGCTCGTCGTCGACCGTGGCATCGAGCAGCGCGCGCAGTCCCACCACCTTGGTGCGAAACACCTTGGTAAACTGGGCGTCGGTCTTGTCCGCGATGAGCTTGTCGGCCAGAGCGCCGGCACCGTGGATCACGCCGGTGATGGAACCCCAACTCGCGCGGGCTTGCGCCACGGCTTCGGTCACCGCGCTGGTGTCACTGATGTCCACGGTAACATAGCGGACCTCGCCGCCAGCGCTGCCGATGGCCTGCAACGTGCGGCGGATCTCGCGCACCGCCATGATGGCGGCCACGCGGCTGCCCAGCTTGGCCGGGCTGGCGCTCTCGTCCCGGGCTTTGGCATCGGCCAGCAGCACGCGCTTGAGATCGGCGTCGCCCTCGACCCCGCGACAGCACGCAGGCTCGTCTTCCACGGGCGTGCGGCCGAGCAAAAGGAAGCGGCAACGGGCAGCGCGCGCCAGTTCGATCGCACAGGCGGCGGTCACGCCGCGGGCCCCGCCGGAAACCACCACGACTGACCGCGTGTCGAGCGGCAAGGCCGAGGCCGCGGGCAGCGGCGCCGCAACCGTTTGCAAGACCGCGCGCGCTCCCTCGACGGGAAGGCCCACCTCGCGCTCGACACCTCCCGAGAGCAGCTCCGCGCATAAGGCCTCGGCCACCTCGCCAGGTGAACGGCCCACACGGCCAATGTCGATGGCCCGCACACACGCCGACGGCCACTCGATGGCCGCGGTTCGCGCCAGGGCCGCTGGCCCCGCCAGCCAGGCGCGCTCGCTGCCGGACAGGCCGAAGTCCCCGCCGGTATCCTGCACAGTCACGAAGGTTCCGCCTTCCTTGGCAAAGCGGGCTGCCACCGCGCGGGCCACGCGCAGCGATTCGCGGTTCACGGCCACCACGTCGTCGATGCAGGGGGCGGCGCGCAGGCCGCCCAGAAAGATTACGGCATCCGCGTCGGCCGGGATTTCGTGAACCAGCCGAGCCTTGGCGCCGCGGGTGCCGAGCTTCTCGACCAGCGCCGCCGCGACGCCAGCGCCGTCGTCGGTGACCACCAGATTGCGAGCAGCCACGAGGCCGGGCGTGGCCAAGCCCAAGGCCGGGGCGGCAACCGCACGCAGGGCGAATCGCCCGATCGAGGTTGGAGCCACGGACGCAGGACTCGGCTCCGGCGCCTTCTCGGCGGGCGCTGGACGGCTGGCCGCCTGCGACTGCACGACCATGGACTTGGCCTCGTCTGTGGCAGCCGCACAGCCCGCGTGCTCGCCCAGATAGGCGACCATCTCGCGCAGAGTGCGCATGCCGGCCATGCGCGCGGCGCTCACCTCGGGCAGACCCGGCGCCTGCTCCGTCACGGCTGAAAGGATCTCGACGCGCTTTATGGAATCGACGCCGAGATCGGTTTCGAGGTCCATGTCCAGGCCCACCATCTCTGCCGGATAGCCGGTCTTGGCGGCAACCACGCTCAACATGAGAGCCTGCAGGTCCGAGAGAGAGCGCGCGACTGGCGCCGCCGCGACTGGGACTGCGCGCGGCGGAGCTGCGGGCTGGGCCAACGTTGCCACCGGCGCGCATGCGGGAACCGCAGGCGAAACGGGCGCGGCCGGCATCACAATCGCCGGGGGTGGCGGTGCCATCACCGATGGGACGGACGGGGCAATGCTGGGCACCCAGGCTGGCGTCTCGGCCAGCGCGGGCAGCGACGATAGAACAGAGGTGCCGCCAAGCACGCTGGCCAGGTTGGCCAGGGAACTCTCGGACGCGCGCAAGAACGCCGCGTGCGACTCGGCCATGGCGCGCTGGAAGACCGCGTGGGCCTCGGCGGTCTGGCGCTGGCTCTCTTGGAAGGCATGCACCCAGGCGAGTTGCACCGCCGGATCGCCACTGACCGCCGCAGCGACGGGCGCCGAAGGCAGCGCGGACGCCGGAGCCACGCTCGTGGGCTCGGCTGGAGGTGACTGAGGATTGGGCTTGGGCAATGCAACTGCTCCTTGCTCGGGCGGATAGATCTTCCCGTAGCTCGATCCGTTCATCTTCAAGGCCATGGCGGGTTTGCGCCGCGTGCGCGGGTCGGCCACGGGCGCGAACGCGGCCCACAACTGCGCATAGTCCACGGCCACGCCCGCGACTGACAGAAGGGCCAACCCCTGTTGCAGGCTGGCCCAGCCCGGCCGTCCCTTGCGGTCGAGCGCGATCGCTCGATGCGGACGCGACTTGAGAATGTGGCCGACCAGCCCGGTCAACACGCGGCCCGGCCCCACCTCGACGAAGGTGCGCACGCCGGACGCGTGCATGGCCTCGATCTGCTCGACGAAGCGAACCGGCTTGGCCAGCTGATGGGCCAGCAGATCGCGCATGGCCTCGGGCTCGCTGGGATAGGGCGCCGCACTGGTGTTGGCGAACACAGGGATCGATGGCGCGGTCAGGGGCACAGAGGCCAAAAACTCGCGCAAAGGCGTCGCAGCCGGGCTGACCAGCGACGAGTGGAACGCAGTCGCGACCTCGAGCCGCGTGGACGCCATGCCTTTTTCTCCCAAACGGCGCTCTGCCTCTGCGATAGCTTCGGTCGCGCCCGAGAGCACCAGCTGCTTGGGACTGTTGTGGTTGGCCACCACCACGTCGAGTTTCCACTCGTCGAGCAAGGGCTGCACGTCCTCGCGTCGCGCTGCCACCGAGGTCATGGCGCCGGGCACGGCCGCTGCTGCGGCCATCAATTCGCCGCGCCGACGCGCCAGCCGCAACAGATCCTCCGGCGTCAGCACGCCGGCAGCGCACAGTGCGGTCAGCTCGCCGAAGCTGTGCCCAGCCACGGCCGTCGGGTGCACGCCGGCTTCGCGCAAGATAGCCAGCAAGGCCAGGCTGGTCGCACCCAGCGCGGGCTGGGCCCACTCGGTCGCGGTCAGGCGCGCGCGCTGCTCGCTGCGTGCGGCCTCGTCGAACACAGGCCGCGGAAACACGACGTCGTGCAGATGGATGCCCGGAGCGAATTCGATCTCGGCTGCGCGATCCCACACCGCAAGAGCTGTCGCGCTGGCCATGGCCACGTCCGCGCCCATGTACGACGACTGGCTGCCCTGGCCAGGGAAGAGAAACCCGACGCTGCCCTCCGCCGGTCCCATGGCGAAGTCAATTCCGCCTGGCACCGAGAAGCTGCTGCCCGCAGCCAGCAGATCTGCGGCCTTGGAAAGTTTCCCGACGAGATCTGCACTCGATTCGGCGAACACAGCCAAGCGCGCTGGCGCCGCGGCGTCGAATGATGCCTGAGTAGAACGGGCGAGAAACGCAAGCATCTCCGCCTGCACGGCCTCGATGGCCAGGTCGCGACAGCGCGTGGCCACGGCCTCGGCCGATGCGCCACTGAGCAAGATGGCCTCGCCGCCAGCCGGTCGCACACGTGCTGCGCGCTTCCCTGGGCCGGTGTACTCCTGCAGCGCCACGTGGAAATTCGATCCGCCAAAGCCGAACGAGCTGACCGATGCGCGGCGCGGGTGGCTTTGGTCGCGTACCCAGGGCCGGGCCATGGTGTTGATGCAGAACGGACTCTCGTCGACGTTCAGCTTGGGGTCCGGACGATCGACTTTGATGGTCGGCGGCAGCACGCGATGGTGCAACGCCATCACTGCCTTGAAAAATCCGGCGGCCCCGGCCGCGGCCTTGGTGTGCCCGATCTGCGACTTCACCGATCCCAGCGCGCACCAGCCGCGATCCTCGCGCCCGCTCTCCTCGAAAACGGTGCGCAGGCCCTCGAACTCGGACACGTCGCCGGCCTTGGTGCCTGTGCCGTGCGCCTCCACCAGTTCCACGGTTTCAGGACCGTAGCCCGCGTCCTGGTACGCGCGCCGCAGGGCCTTGGCCTGACCCGCAGGCGCAGGCGCGTAGATGCTCTTGGTGCGGCCGTCGGACGAGCTGCCCAGGCCGGCCACCACGGCGTAGATGCGATCCCCGTCGCGCTCGGCGTCGGCCAGGCGCTTGAGCGCCACCATGCCGATGCCCTCGCCCAGCAAGGTGCCGTCCGCGCCATCCGAGAACGGCCGGCAATCGCCGGTGGGCGACAGCGCCGGCGTCTTGCTGAAGCAGATGTACATGAAGATGTCGTTCATGGTGTCGGCCCCGCCGGTGATGACGAGATCCGAGTGACCCATGTGCAGCTCGGCCATGGCCATGGACAGGGCCGACAGGCTGCTGGCGCAGGCCGCGTCGGTCACGCAGTTGGTGCCGCCCAAATCCAGGCGATTGGCGATGCGGCCAGCTACCACGTTGCCGAGGATTCCAGGAAAAGAACTCTCTTGCCATTCGACGTAGTGGGCGGCGATGCGCTCGCACGCGTCGGTGACCTTGTCCTCCGGCAGGCCCATCTCGCGCAGGGCTTTGACCCACACCGGTCGTTGCAGCCGGCTGACCATGGAGCCGAGCAGTTCCTGCGCCGAGGTCACGCCCAGGATCACGCTCACGCGGTCGCGCGGCAGATCCTTGAAAGTGCCGCCGCACGCGTCTTCAAGCACCTGTTGCGCCACGATGAGCGCCAGGAGCTGGTTGGTGTCGGTGGCGGGCACGATGGACGGCGGCACGCCCCACTCCACGGGATCGAAGTCCACTGCGGGCAGAAACGCGCCCCGCTTGCAGTAGGTCTTGTCTCGTGCGCGCGGGTCCGGATCGTAGTAGTCATCAATCAGCCAGTGGCTGGCCGGCACGTCGGTGATCAGATCGCGGCCGGCCAGGATGTCGCGCCAGAAGCCGTCCTTGTCGATCGATCCCGGGAAGAGGGCGGCGACCCCGACCACGGCAATGGGCTGGTGTTTTGGAAGAGTCTTCATGCGCTACGCGTAACGGCCAGGCGGCCGGGAGCGCGGAGTATAGAGGAGAAACCCACCAAGAACCCGCCCAGGTTGATGCGCGGGCGCGGACGCGGGGACGCTGTGCGTTGCGGGCGCGAACATCTTTTTGGACGGGACGCCGATCGGATTCGCCTTCTGCCTCAAGACTCCGCCGATTGGCGGATGTCCCCGCAGCAGGCGCTTTCGCGTTATCCTGTCGCAAAGGTCAGCTAACCAGACCCGGGGAAGCATGCCTTCGCTCTGGACCTTCCAGGGCAGCCGGGCCTGTTTGCGCGCGGGGCACCGTTCGCATACCATCAGGAAGTATTCCGAGGCCATCAAGCTGTACGGCAACTATCTGCGCGAAGCTCCCGATGCTGACAACCGCGACGAGGTGGAGCGACAGATTCGCGATCTCAAGGCCGCAGCTGAAAAGCAGCGACAGGAGCAAGCCAGTGCTCCGTCGGTGGCGGTGCCCGAGCCGATACGCCCGCTTGCGCCGGCGCCCGCCAGCACGCCGCTACCCGGGCGTCGGCTTGATCGTGCTGGGTGTGGCGAGCGAGATCACGGCGATCTACTCGCATGTCGAGGCCGACCGCTATCGTGCGGGATCCGCCGACTTCAACACCTACGCCAGTTGGGAAAAGTGGACTCAAGGCGTGGCCATCAGCGCGGCCGTCTTGGCCGCCACGAGCTGGGTGGTGGATTGGCTGGTCAATCGAGACAAGGCTGATCCCGGGCCTCCCAACCCGTTGCTGTCAACTCCCAGGGAGATCCAGTAGAGCCAAGCTCTCTCTAGGCCAGCGCATTAACCGCGCCGAAACTGGACGAGGGAAGTCCGCTTTTCTGCTTGCGCGCGACTTCCATGCGCGGCCTAATATCCAGTCAATGCTGCAAAGTGCGCAGGAAGGTGCCGCTGGTGCGAGCCGTCCGTCCGGGCGCTCTCGGAAATGCGTGGCCGCGATCTTCGTCGCGACGCTGGGGCTGCTGCTGTTCGGCCTGAGTTCACAAGCGCGTGCGCAGCAGCTCGACGACGAAACCTGCGCCCAGTGCCACGCGACCGACCAGAACGAGACTGACGGAAAGGAACTGAAGGCCGTCGCGCCCGAGATGTTCAAGGGAACGCCCCACCAGGCGCTGGGGTGCACGGCCTGCCACAAGACCGATCCCGCGGCCGAGGTTCCCGAGGGCCGCACCGGGCACAAGCCTTTCGATGCGGTCGATTGCTCGGTCTGCCACCAGAGCAGCATGGTCAAGGCGGAGAACCAGGGCATCCCGCTTCTGTATCGCAACAGCGTGCATGGCATGGCCAAGCTGGGCAAGCACGACCCTCGCGCGCCCCAGTGCCAGAACTGCCACGGCTCGCATCGCATCCTGTCGCCCACCTCGACGGAATCGCAGGTCTCACGCAAGAACGTCACCGCCACCTGCGCCTCATGCCATGTGGACCGCGAAGACAAGTCCTGGCAGATGGCGAGCAGCAATCGGGTGAAGGCCTACGCTTCCAGCATCCACGGCAAGTTCAACCAGGCCTTCACCAATCTGCCGGCCGCGGTGTGCACCGACTGTCACGGCGAACACGACATCGCCAAGGTCTCGAAGAAGGAATCATACGTCGACCGCTACAAGCTGCCGCAGACCTGCTCGAAATGTCACCAGAAGATCGCGGAAACCTACCAGGCGAGCGTGCACGGAAAATTACTGGCCCAGGGCAATGTGGACGTTCCCACCTGCACCGATTGCCACGGCGAACACACCATCCAGAAGCACGACGACCCCAACTCGCCGGTCTATTCAGGAAACGTGACCAAGACCTGCAGTGCGTGCCACCAGAACGCGCTGCTGAGTTCGCGGTACAAGATGCCGCCCAATCGCGAGACGACCTACAAGACCAGCTTCCACGGCATCGCGCAGGGGTTCGGCGACAAGCGCGCGGCCAACTGCGCGAGCTGCCACGGCTCGCACGACATCCTGCCGTCCAATGACCCCAAGTCCAGGGTCAATATCAAGAACCTGGGCGAAACCTGCGGCAACTGCCATTCCGGCCCCACGCGGTTCCTGGCCCTGGGAAAGATCCATCAGAACCAGACGCTCAAAGACAACCCGCTGGTATTTCTCATCAAGCTCTCCTACATCATCCTGATCGTCGGGACGGTTGGGGGATTCATCGCCTATATCATCCTCGACCTGTTCAGCCACTACGCGCGCCGGTTGTTCGCCCGGCTACAGGGCAGGGATCCTGAAACCCGGCGCAAGCGGGCGGGCAAGACCTACCTTCGCTTCCCGGTCAGCTACCGCATCCAGCACATCATCATGATGCTGTCCTTCCTGACGCTGATCTTCACCGGGCTTCCCATCCTTTTCCCCGAATCGAATTTCTTCAAAGGCATCTTCAACACCCCCGGCAGCTTCCAGTTGCGCGGCCTTATCCACCGGGGCGCCGCCATCGTGCTCATCACCTTGACCCTCGTACACACCGTCTTCGTACTCTCGTCGAAACGAGCGCGCAAGGATCTGGTCGAGATGATGCCGAGGTTCAAGGACTACAAGGATTTCAGGCAGCTCGTTGCTTTCAACTTGGGCCGTTCCAAAGAGCGGCCGGCCTACGCGAGATTCAACTTCATCGAGAAGTTCGAGTATCTGGCCGTGGTTTGGGGTTCGATTGTCATGGGCGTAACAGGATTCGTGCTGTGGTTCCCGGGCTGGTCCATGCGCCACATGCCCAAGCTGGCTCTCGACGTGGCTGCCGCCATTCACGGCTACGAGGCGGCATTGGCCTTCTTGGCCATCATTATATGGCACCTGTATTCCGTCATCTTCAGCCCGGACGTCTGGCCCATGAGCAAGGTGTGGCTCACCGGAGAGATGACCGAAGAGGAGATGGAACACCATCACCCACTGGAATTGGAGAAGCTGAAAGAGACGGAGAAGCCCGGGGAAAAGGGTGCATAGGAGGAACAAGCCAGGCTTTCTCCAGGCCGCATCTCGTCTCCGAATGTCCGATAATACCCAATTCTGTCAACTACGTCCTATAACCGACGGAAAACAAGCACGATTCTAAGGGGTTGTGGGCTTCAGGTACAGAGGTTCCTATGGAGCCGCTCGGGACCTGCGCGCGCTCACGATTCGGGACTGGGCGGGTCGGCGTAGAACGCGTCGCTGTCCCCGCCGAGAAACTCCGTCTGGGGCGGCGGACGTGCGGGGTGGCAGCGCGGGGCATCGAAACCCGCCGACCTCAGCGCAACGTTTGCTTTTGATTGTGGCCTCGCCGTCCTCGGGCTCGGTACCGAGACGCAAGACGCGACAGCCGCGGCGTGGTCCGGTCGCAACCAGCCCACCAGAGAACGCGCAGCACAATGCGTCCGTTCAGGGGTGCTATCAAGAGCCAAAATCCGCTCTCCCGCGCACTGTATGGATCGAACAGGAGAGACCATGTCCCGAACGCACATGACGAAGAACGGCCTGCGAGCAGGCAAGGCGATGGCACCCGCGCTGGCGGCGCTTCTGGCCCTGGGCTGCGGGAACTCGGGGAAGACCGACGGCGGCACAGGCGGAAAGCTGAGTAGCGGCGGGAGTACCGGCCCCGGGGGTGCGACTTCATCGGTTGGCGGAAGCGCCGGGGCATCTTCCGCCATCGGCGGTTCGACAGCCACGGGCGGTGTTGCGTCCAGCGGCGGGGCCTCGACAGCGGGTGGTGGGCGCGCAACAGGAGGCGCTGCCACCACCGGCGGAACCCCGGCTACTGGCGGCACAATCCCGGCCACGGGCGGCAGCTCGTCCGCGAGCGGAGGTTCCTCGCCCCGATCAGGTGGCAGTTCCTCTGCCACGGGCGGCGCTTCGGTCACCGGCGGCGTGGGCGGCACCGCTTCCCACACGGGCGGCGCCTCGGCGGGAACCAGCGGCACCGGCGCGGGCGGGATTGGCAGCGGCGGTGCTGCGACCGGCGGCGCCGGTGGTGCTGCAGCTGGCGGCGCGGGCGGTACTGGGACCGGCGGCAGCGCCGCAGGCGGCGTTGGCGGACCGTATACGCCGACCTGTCCGACTGGCGGCACTACTTACGCCTATCCATTCCTCAATCCTTGCCTTGCCCTCGAGGATCGCGTGACCAATCTCCTGAGCCTGCTGACCGATGCAGAAGAGGTGTCTCTTCTCACCGAGCACCAGCCCGCCATTTCTCTGCCTCTGTACCAAATCTCAGCCTTCACCACCTTTACCGAAGGCATCCACGGGCTGGGCTGGGCCGCCGGCGTGTCGGCCATCCTCTCGACCCAGTTTCCGCAGGCTTCGGGCCTGGGCGAAACCTGGGATCCGGATCTGCTGACCCAGGCATTTGCCGAGGTGGGAAACGAGGCCCGCGTCTACTTCGTGAAGAACAAGGGGCAGCAAGTCGGCCTGGCCCTCCGCGCACCCGTGGTGGATTTGTCGCGAGATCCCCGCGCCGGCCGTGCGGAAGAAAGTCTGGGTGAGGATCCGTACTTGGTTGGCACCTTGGCCAAGGCTCTTGTCCGCGGCCTGCAAGGCAGCAACCCGCTTGCCCTGCAAGAAGCCGCGACCATGAAGCACTTCTTTGTCTACAATCAGGAACAAAACCGCGGCGACAACAACGTGATCGTGGACGACCGGAACCTGCGCGAGTACTACCTGGTTCCTTTCTACGAGACGATCGTGAACGCCCACGGACAGTCGTTCATGACGTCGTACAACGCCGTCAACGGGGTGCCAGCCACGTGCTCGCCAGTGATCGAGAGTGTCGTGATAGGCGAGTGGGGATTCGACGGAATGATCTGCACCGATGCTGGTGCCATGCAGGCGACCTACCAAAGCTACAAGTACTTCCCGAGCCTGGAAGCTGCGGCCGCGGGCGTGGTCAAGGCTGGCACTGCTGTCATGTTGTCGGGGGACGCGGCAGCCATGCAGCAGGCCTACACCGACGGACTGCTCACCCGGGCCGACATGGACGCCGTGCTCCGCGGCAACTTCCGCATGCGCTTCCGTCTGGGCGAGTTTGATCCACCGGCGCAGATGCCATACTCGACGGTCGACGGAACATCGACACCCTGGACCAGCGCCAGCGCAAAGGCACTGGCGCGCCTGGTGACCCAGGAGTCAATCGTGCTGTTGAAGAACGCCGGAAACCTGCTGCCGCTCGACAAGACGAAGGTGAAATCCTTGGCAGTCATTGGTCCCAATGCCGACGTGGACATTTCCGACTGGTATGGTGGCAAACCGCCCTATACAGTTACTGCGCGGGCTGGAATCACGGCCGCGGTTGGCACCGGCGTGACCGTGCAGTATGCCCTGGACAATACCGGTGGCGCGGCGGTGAACATCGCGACCGGCGCGGACGCGGCCATCGTGGTGGTCGGGAACAATCCGACATGCGGCACCACGACCTTTGGTAGCTGCCCGAGCCCCTACGACAGTAAGGAAGCCGTGGACCGCATCTACATCGATCTCGATCCTACCCAGTTGACGCTAATCCAGCAGGTGTTCGCCGCGAACCCGAACACGATCGTGGTGGACATGTCGAGCTTCTCGCAGGCCATCAACTGGGTCCAGGCCAACATTCCCGCCATCATCCACATCACCCACTCCAGCCAGGAACTGGGCAACGCCCTGGCCGACGTGCTGTTCGGCGCCTACAACCCAGGCGGCCGGACCTCGGTGACCTGGTACCAGGCCCTGACCGACATTCCCGCCAAGACGGACTACAACATTCGCAACGGCCGGACGTACATGTACTTCCAGGGCACGCCGCTTTACCCGTTCGGATTCGGGCTAAGCTACACGACCTTCACCTATTCCGCCCTGCGACTGAGCGCCACAACCCTGGCGCAAGGCGGTTCGGTCACGGTCAGCGTGGACGTGACCAACAGCGGAACGCTTGCGGGCGACGAAGTTGTCCAGCTCTACGTGAGCTACCCGACCACCACGGGTGTGCCTCGACCGATCAAGCAACTACAGGGGTTCCAGCGCATCACCCTGGCAGCCGGCGCGACCCAGACTGTGAACCTGCCTCTCACCTACGCCCAGCTCGGGTACTGGGACGTGACCTCAAGTAGTTTTCTGGTCCAGTCCGGCACGGTGCACCTGATGGTCGGCGGCTCGTCAGTCGACAATCGCTCCGTGGCAGACATCACAGTGCAATAGGGAATCTCAGATTCCCGCTGCGTCGCTCGGGCCGGCTTGATCTGGCGCGGGACCGAGGCGTCTGGCAATGCGCTGCTGGTAGCGTGTTTCGTAGAGCTGCGCCAGTGCCAAAAACAGCGTCATGATGAGCGGGCCGTAGAGAATACCGGGCGCGCCGAAGCCGAGAATTCCGCCCAGCAGGCTGAGGAACACCAGCAGGCTGTTCATGCGCATGGACGAGCCCATCAGGCGCGGCTTGAGGCCGTATTCGAACAGGAACGACTGTCCCATGCAGAAGATGAAAAAGCTCGCCGCAATCACGTGACGGCCCGCGAACCACAGGTAGAACGTCGCGGGCACCACCACGGCGGCCACCCCCACCAGGGGAAGGAAGGCCGCCACCGCCATCACCAGGCCCCACAACACCGGCGATGGCAGTCCGACCACCGCCCAGGCGACGCCAGCCACCAGACCCTGCAACGAGCTTCCGATGCCGTTGCCGATCAGGATGGCGCGCCCCACCTCGCCGAGCTTGGTGATGAAGAGCTGGTCCTCGTCGCCTGCCAGGGGCGAGAGACGAAAGATGAAGGTGCGCAGTTTCTCTCCCTGCATGAGCAGGTAGAAGATCGAGAACAGCGTGATGACTCCGTGAAGGGCAAACTGCAACACACCAGACACCAATGAGTTGGCGCGCTTGTACAGGCCCTGGCTCAGATTGCGCGCCACATCGACCACGCCATCCTGGACGGCCTCGGGCGAGATGGGCAGACCAGTACGCTGGGCAAAACCCGCGAGCGCGCGCGCCACACGGCCGTTCTCGCTGGTCCAGTCGTTGAGCGTGACATAGGCCTCGGGTCCACCCCAGGTCACAGCCGCGCGCCGGATGTCATTCAGCAGGGCCGAGCCCACCAGGGTCACCGGAATGGCCACCACAACTATCAGGACAGCGACGGTGAGTCCCGAGGCCAGGACCGGACGGTCTCCCAGTGCTCGCCGCAGCCGCTCGTAGTGCCCCGAGAGGAGCAGCACGGCCACCAGGGCGATCACCATGTCGCCGAGGAAGGGCAGAAGCACGTACCCCACCGCGATCAAGGCGGCGCTGAAGATGATCAAGAAGAAGTACGGGGCAATCGCCTCGTTGCCGTAGCTGGGGTCGCCGCGAGAGGGTCGTGGAAGCGGGCTGGAGCCAGGCGGCTCACTCGGCGGCCCGGAAGGGGACTCAGGTTCAGTCATCTGGCTATCCGAGACCAGCATAACCCAGCGCGCTCCAAATTGCCCGACGAGCCGGGCTGGTCAAAAGTTCACAGGCAGATGCTCACCGAACTACCGCAGATCTGGCAGGACATGCCCGCGCACGGATCGATCACCCGCTGGACGCAGGTTCGGCTGACCGAGCAATGATTGTGATGGTGCATCCAATAACCACAATCCCGATTGACGTGCTATACGGATGCAAGCTCATGCGCAACCCTCCAGACAATTCACGTGCTGCTCTGCACGTCGCGATCTCGTGCTCGCACCACCCTGAATCCCAGGCCGTTTCTGGCGCACTTGACCCCAGGGGGCCGGACCGATAGATAAGTCGCACCCGGGCCCCCGGACCACGAAGTGTTTATCCAAGAAGGACTCATGGGCTTCCAATTCGGCGCAGTGCTCACGTTCGCGGTGGTCGCCGTGCTCTTCGCGCTGGTGGCCCTGCTGACCGGCGCCATCATCCGGCCGCGCTTCCCCAACGCGAACAAGGTTTCCATTTATGAGTGCGGCGAGCGGCCCGTGGGCGCGGCTTGGTACAACTTCAACCCGCGCTTCTATTTGATCGCGCTGGCCTTCGTCATCTTCGAGGTCGACATCGCGCTGACCTTTCCCGTGGTGGTGGTCTACGCCGAATGGACCAAGCAGGGCAACGGCTGGGTGGCGCTGGCCGAGCTGGTGTTGTTCACCGTCATCCTGCTCATCGGGCTGGTGTGGGCCTGGGCCCATGGCGATCTCGAGTGGGTGAAAAAGCTGTCCGCCGCCGAGCGGCCGGCGGGCAGCAAGCCGAGCGGCGATTAAGGCTAGCAACCATGGCAATCACAAGAATCGTCGAGGCAGGCCCGGGTGCTGGCGTCCTTTTGACCAACACCAACCGATTCGACGACCTGGTCAATCTGGCGCGCAAGAATTCCATCCACTACCTGCTCTTCGGGCTCGCCTGCTGTGGTATCGAGCTGATGCAGACCGGGGGACCGCGCGCGGATCTGGACCGCTTCGCCGCCGTGTTCCGGGCCAGCCCGCGCCAGGCTGACCTGATGATCGTCGCGGGCACGCTCAGCTACAAGATGGCCGAGCGAACCAAGCTGCTCTACGACCAGATGGCCGAGCCCAAGTATGTGCTGGCCATGGGCTCCTGCGCGAACTGCGGCGGCCTGTTTCAGTGCAGCTACGCCGTGGTCAAGGGCGTGGACAAGATCATCCCGGTGGATGTCTACGTGCCCGGCTGCCCGCCCCGGCCCGAGGCCCTGACCGAAGGCCTGATGCGCATCCAGGACATCATGATGAGCGAGCGTTGGTGGCGCGAAAAGCGCCGGCCGCAGAGCGGGGCCACGTAGCATGAACATGCAGGAGATCCACGCCAAGCTCAAGGCCCAGTTCGGCGACGCCGTGGGCGATCTGGCCGAGGCGAAAATCGATCCCTTCGTGACGGTCAAGCCCGACAAGATCGTCGAGGTCTGCCGATTCGCCAAGGCCGAGGCAGGACTGGATTTCGACTACTGCGAGGACATCACCGGCATCGACTGGCCGGCGCGCAACCTGATCGAGATCGTGTATCACCTGTTCTCGCTGCAACACCGGCACCAAATCGTGCTCAAGGTCGCAGCCGATCGCGGCCAGCCGTCCGTGCCGTCGGTGCAGGGCGTGTGGAAGGCTGCCAACTGGCTGGAGCGCGAAGTCTACGACATGCTGGGGGTGAGTTTCGCGGGCCACCCAGACCTGCGGCGCATCCTTCTGCCCGACGACTGGGTCGGCCATCCCTTGCGCAAGGACTACCAAGAGGCGGGCGGGTACCACGGGGTCAGCAACACGCGGTTTGATCCGCTGGTGAGGCTGGGCGAGAAGGTGGAGGAACAGAGGAAGGCAATAGTGGCGGCCACGGCCACGACCACGACCACGACCACGGCCACGGGTACACCTCCGGTTCCAGCCACGGCACCGGCAGCGGCTTCGGCTCCGGCCACGGTTTCGGCTCCGGCACCGGTTTCGGCTCCGGCACCGGTTTCGGCTCCGGCCACGGCTCCGGCAAAGAAGGAGACGCCAAGTGGCTGAGCCAGTCGAACGGCGAATCCTTGGGCGCATGAGCCCGTCGGACGAGGAAATCGTCATCAACTTCGGGCCGCAGCACCCGTCGACCCACGGGGTTATCGACTTCGTCACCCAGACCAACGGCGAAATCATCCGCCGCTCGATCCCGGACATTGGGTACTTGCACCGCGGACTGGAAAAGATCGGCGAGATGGTCGGCTACCCGGGCTACATGCCCTTCACCGACCGCATCGACTATCTGGCAGCCATGCTGGCCAACGAAGGCTATGCCATGGCGGTCGAGCGGCTGCTCAAGCTCGAGGTTCCGCCACGCGCCAAGTATTTGCGGGCCATCGCGGGTGAGCTGTGCCGGATCTCCAACCACTGGGTGGCGGTCGGCACCATGGCGTCCGACATCGGCGCTTCCACGCCGCTGACCCACGCCTTGCGCGAGCGCGAGGCCATCAACGACCTGCTGGAAGAGCTGTGCGGAGCGCGCCTGACCTTCAACTACGCGCGCATCGGCGGCGTGTCGTTCGACGCGCCCGAGGGCTGGGGCGAGAAGATCCTGCGCTACCTCGATCACCTGGACAGCTACGTGCAGGAATGGGATCGCCTGATCTCGCTCAACCAGATCTATGTCAAACGATTGGCCAAGGTCGCGGTCATCAGCCGGGAGAAGGCCATCGCCTACGGCCTGTGCGGGCCCAATCTGCGCGGCTCGGGCATTGCCTGGGACACGCGCCGCGACCTGGCCTACGGTGCCTACCCTGAATTCCAGTTCGACGTGCCCGTCGGTCAGGGAAAGATGGGCGCGGTGGGGGACTGCTGGGATCGCTACGCTGTGCGCGTGCTGGAGATGCTGGAATCCTCCAAGATCATTCGCCAGGCGCTCGCCAAGCTGCCCGAGGGCGAGATCATGGCCAAGGTCGCGCGCAAACCAAAGCCCGAGGCTGGCGAGGCCATGGGGCGGGTGGAGTCGGCGCGCGGCGAGATGTGCTACTACGTCGTGTCCGACGGGTCGGAGAACGCCTACCGCGTGCGCGTGCGCACCGGCAGCTTCATGGCCATGGGAATCATCGAGGAGATGTCGCAAGGACTGATGATTGCCGACTTGATCGCGCTCATCGCTTCGCTGGACGTCGTTGCCCCGGAGATTGACCGGTGAAGATCACGACCGCGCTCGACTCGACATCGCTAACCACGCGCTATCCCAAGACCGCGCTGGCGACCACGCTGTTCTTCATGCTGGCGCTGCCGTTCCTGCTCTATGTGGTGCTCCTGCTCATGCTGCCGTTCAACCAGCCTGAGACGCTGGATGCGGTCGCCAAACGGTTTGGCTGGGATCTGGGACACAGCCCGTTTCGCGATACCTGGTACGGGGTAATCCTGCTGGTCGAGGCGACCATCGTCTCGCTCTACACCGCCGTGTTTGCCGGCGTGACCACCTGGGTCGAGCGTCGCATCGCGGGACGCATGCAGAGCCGCATCGGCCCCAACCGGCCCGGCGTCTTCGGGTTCATGTCCTGGGTGGCCGACGCGGTCAAGATGCTCTTCAAAGAGGATCTCATCCCGGCCGAGGCTGACCACTTGCTCTTTCGGGCCGCGCCGTATTTCTCGATGGTCGGGTTGACCCTGCCCTTCGTCGTTCTGCCGTTTGGGGAAAGCGTGATCGTGGCCGACCTCAATGTGGGCGTGTTCTACGTGACCGCGACCAGCGCCTTCGTCGTGGTCGGCATCTTGGTTTCGGGCTGGGCTTCCAATTCCAAGTGGGCGCTGTTCGGCGCGGTTCGTGGTGCGGCCCAGGTCGTTTCCTACGAGATTCCGGCCGGGATCGCCATCATGGTGCCGGTGCTGATGGCCGGAACCCTGTCCATGCAGGGAATCATCCGCGCCCAGGGCGGCTGGCCCTGGCAATGGTTCGCCTGTCAGAACCCGGCAGCCTTTGTCGCGTTCTTCATCGCGGTGACCGCCTCGCTGGCCGAAGGAAACCGCACGCCCTTCGATTTGCCCGAGGCTGAATCGGAATTGGTCGCGGGCTATCACGCCGAGTATTCCGGCTTTCGCATAGCTCTTTTCCTGATGGTCGAGTGGGCCAACATGTGGATCATGGGCGCGCTGGCGGTCACCCTGTTCCTGGGCGGCTGGCAGATCCCGGGCGTGTCGGTGGAGACGATCAACCAGACGCGCGGCCCGGATGTGTTGCCCAGCTTGACCTGGTTCTGCTGGGAGTTCGTTTCGCTGGTGGTGTTCGCGGTCAAGACCTGGGCCCTGGTCATCCTGTTCATCTGGCTGCGCTGGACCCTGCCGCGCGTGCGCGTGGATCAGATGATGTCCCTGTGCTGGAAGTACCTGGTGCCCGGCGCGTTCGCCTGCTTCATCTTCACCTTGTTCTGGGTGATGGTTCCCGCGTCCGTGCACTTGGTGTCCGGTGTCGTGATCAGCCTGGGCGCGGCTCTCTTGCTGGTGAAGTTTGCCCTGCGCACGCGCAAGAACATCGCGCAGGTCAAAGGCGCGCGGGTGGACCTTTCAAATTGGTAGCTCTCGATGCCTGAAACGGTTCGCAATTACTTCGGTGCCATCACGGACGTCGTGCAGACGTTCTGGCAGGGCCTGTCCGTCACCCTGTCGCACATGCTCCGGCGCCCCATCACCATCCAATATCCCGACCGCACGGAAAAGCGCGTGGCCGACATGCTGCCCGCGCGCTACCGCGGTTTTCTGGAAGTCGACATGGCGGTGTGCACCGGCTGTTTGGCCTGCGCGCGCGCCTGCCCCATCGACGTCATCAAGATTGCGGTCGACAAGGATCCAGCCAATCCCAAGCAGCGGGTCATCACCCAGTTCGACATCGACGAGTCCAAGTGCATGTTCTGCGGCCTGTGCGTCGAGCAGTGCCCGACCAGCGCCATCGCCCACACGCGCGAGTTCGAGTCGACCGTGAGGGCGGTGGAGAATCTGGTCTTCCGCTGGGTGCCCGATGCAGCCAAGCCGGCGCCGTTCTACCGGCCGGTCAAGGGCCAGGATGCGCCACGCGCGCCGGTGGGCTCGATCATGCGCGTGTATCTTGGTTCGCAGGTGTGGGCTGCGCCGGCCCCGGCTTGGGCCGTTCCGGCGCCCGGCAAGGACAAGGGATAACCATGTACACAAACCTGGTGATCTTCTACCTGTTTGCCCTGGCTGCTGTCGTGGGCGCGGCGGGCGTGCCCATGTCGAAGAACATCTTCTGGAGCGCCATGGGCCTGCTGTCGGCCCTGGTCGGGGTGGGCGGTCTGTACGTGCTGCTGTCGGCGGACTTTCTCGCAGTCACGCAGTTGCTGGTGTACATCGGCGGCGTGCTGGTGCTGATCATCTTTGCGGTCATGCTCACCAGTCAGATCAAGGAAATCGAGGTTTCCAACCAGAACGTCGGCCTCTTCTCCGGTGCGATCCTGTTCTTTCTCACGGGCACGCCGCTGTCCTATGTCGCCATCTGGGCGCCCTGGAAGGTCGTATTGCGGCCGGAAAGCCACGAGACCTCAGCCGCCATCGGCAATGGACTACTCAGTACCTGGCTGCTGCCCTTCGAGGTAACCTCGGTGGTGCTTCTGGCAACGTTGATTGGCGCCATTGTGGTGGCGCGCAAGGAAATCAAGGATGACTAGCCAAGTTTCCCCTCAAGGGCTCGCAGTGACGACGGCCGACGATCCGGCCCGCTGGCTGCGTCGGGCCTGCGCTTCCGGTCCTCAAGTACATCAGTACATTCCGGTCCGGTTCTCGGCCCTCCTTGCCAGCAGCCCGGCTTGTCGGCCGGATACAAAGGGACGTCGCGATCTGCGCCTCGCCGAGGTGCAGCGAGAAGCTGACCCATTCCCATTGAAGTGGGGACATTCTGGGGGACTAGCATGATGGGGCACCTTTCCTTGAGCCATTTCCTGGTGGTGGGCGGCCTGCTCTTCTGCTTCGGCCTGATGACCGTGCTCACCCGGCGCAACGCCGTGGCGATGCTCATGGGGATCGAGCTCATCCTCAATGGCGCCAATGTCAACCTGGTGGCCTTCAATCACTATGTGGCGGGCGGCCTGTCTGGGCAGATCTTCGCCCTGTTCGTCATCGTGCTGGCCGCCGCGGAGGCCGCCGTGGGCCTGGCCATCATCCTGGCCATCTACCAGATGATCCGCACCATCGACACGGCCAACATCACGTCAATGAGGCAGTGAGGGCTGGCGGAGACTTGCAATGGAACACGCCGTGCAACAGTTTGGCCCGCTCGCCGTCACCCCGGTCGGCTTTCTGTGGCTGATTCCCTTCTTCCCGCTGCTGGGCGCAGTCATCAACACCACCTGTGGCTGGTGGCTGCAGCGCAGGTTCGGCAAGCCGGTCAATCACAGCATCGCGGTCGGGGCCATGGTGCTCTCGTTCGTCGTGGCCTGTGTCGCCTTTGCCAAGATGCTCGGCCTGCCGGGCGAGGAACGCTTCCTGCAAGACACGCTGTGGACCGTGCTCTCAGCCGGTCCTGTGCACGTGGACCTGGCCTTCGCCCTGGATCCTTTGGGCATGATGATGGTCCTGGTGGTGACGGGCATCGGCACCTTGATCCACGTCTTCTCCATCGGCTACATGGCCGACGAGCCCGCCTACTGGCGCTTCTTCGCTTATATGAACCTGTTCGTCTTTTCCATGTTGTTGCTGGTCATGGGCGACAACTTCGTGATCATGTTTTTTGGCTGGGAAGGCGTGGGGCTGTGCAGCTACTTGCTGATTGCCTTCTGGTACACCGACCCGGCAAAAGCAGCGGCGGGCATGAAGGCCTTCGTGGTCAACCGCTTCGGCGACTTCGGCTTCATCCTGGGTTTGTTTCTGCTGTTCTGGGGTCTGGGCGGGGCCTGGCATGACACGCCCGCGGGCCAGCGCATCTACCAGCCGATTACCGCCGGCCAAGAGTTGCGCATCATCACCGAGCGCGCGGCGACGGGCGGCGCGCAGGCAAGCCATGAAGAGTCGGTCATCGAGGTGGGCCCCACTCTCAACTTCCGCCAGTTGCGCGATCAGGTGGTGGTGAAGGCCACGGGCGTGGCGGAACGGCTCTCGCATCAGAGACTGTTCGGCTTCGGGTTGCTGGCCATTGTGGGCATCCTGCTGTTCGTGGGCGCCATGGGCAAGAGCGCCCAGCTTCCCCTGTCGGTGTGGTTGCCCGACGCCATGGCGGGCCCCACGCCGGTCTCGGCCTTGATCCACGCCGCCACCATGGTCACCGCCGGCGTGTACATGGTGGCGCGGCTCAATTTCATCTTCGCCCTCTCGCCCTCCGCCATGGGCTGGGTCGCGCTGGTTGGCGCGCTGACCGCGCTGTTTGCGGCCTCGATCGGATTTTTCCAGTACGACATCAAGAAGGTGCTTGCCTACTCCACGGTGTCGCAGCTTGGTTTCATGTTCATTGGCGTGGGCGTGGGCGCCTACTGGGCCGGCGCCTACCATTTGCTCACCCATGCTTTTTTCAAGGCCGCGCTTTTCCTCGGATCAGGCTCGGTGATTCTCGCCTGCCATCACGAGCAAGACATGCGCAAGATGGGTGGCCTGGGCAAGTTCATGCCGACGACTCAGAAGACCTATCTCTGGGCGTGCATTGCCATCGCCGGCTTTCCCATTGCCAGCGGCTTCTATTCCAAGGACGAGATTCTGTGGAAGGCGTTCAGTCAGCAGCACCTGGCTTTGCTGGGAATGCCCGCGGCCTGGCTGGGCCCGCTGATTTACTGCATCGGCATCATCACGGCCATGGGCACGGCCTTTTACATGTTCCGCAGTTACTACATGACCTTCACTGGCGAGTACCGTGGTGGTCACGACCACGGCCACGGGGCTACCCCCAAGGAATCACCACTGAGCATCACCAGCGTGCTGGTGGTGCTGGCCGCTGGCGCGGTGCTGGCCTCGCTGCTTGGGCTGCCGGCCTCGTGGACCAACCGGCCGCCCATCCTCGAGCACTTCCTGGAACCCTCGCTGCCGGCCACGGTCGATTTCGTCGAGTACCCGCACTGGGTGGAGTGGCTGTTCCAGTTCATCGGCGTGGCGGCCGGCGCCATCGGCTGGCTGTTTGCGCGCGCTCTCTACCTCGACGGAAAGAGCCCGGTGCCGGCGCAATTGCTCGAGCGCTGGAAGCGCGCCTGGACGGTGGTTTACAACAAGTACTATCTCGACGAGATCTACGGAGCCACGGTGGTGCGCGGCTCGCTGGTGTTCGCCAGCATCTTGTCCTGGATCGACAGCCGGCTGGTCGACGGCGTGGTGAACCTGGCAGGCACCATCACCCGGCTGTTTGCCAACCTGGACGGCGCCATCGACAAGTACATCGTGGACGGCGCCGTGAATCTAGTGGCCGATTCCACCATCGCGGCCGGTCGTGGCTTGCGCCGCGTGCAGACCGGCCGCATCCAGACCTATCTGTACGGGGCGCTGGCCGGCGCGCTCGTCATCGTTCTGCTCAACTTCCTCATCAAGTGACGGGAGCCAACCCTGATGATCAGTCAACAAAACGTGCTTAGCTGGGCCACCTTCTTCCCGTTGCTCGGGCTGGGGCTCATCGTGCTCTTCGCCGCGATTCGCTCGCTGGCCGGGCTGTCCAAGACCGGGCTCGACCAGGCCTCGCGCATCATCGCGATGATCACCAGCGGAGCGTCGCTGGCCTGCGCGCTTGCAGCCTGGCACTGGTACGACCCGGCCGCGGCCGGGACCATGCTCAACGGAAAAGCCACCGGCGTGCAACTGGTGCAGCACTTCATCTGGATCAAGGCATTCAACGTCGAGTACCTGATGGGCGTGGATGGCCTGTCTATCTCGATGGTTTTGCTCACCGGGCTCATTTCGTTCGTGGCCACCATCGCCTCTATGCCCTGGTGGGGCGCGGCCAGGTACACCGCCATGGCGGGCATGAGCGGACCCGACGACGGGCATCACCCCAAGCACTTCTCGGTGCGCATGGTGCCAGGCTACATGGCCATGCTGCTGCTCTTGCAGACGGGAATGATGGGCACCTTCGTGTCGCTCGACATGTTCCTCTTCTACGTGTTCTGGGAGGTGATGTTGCTCCCGATGTACTTCCTCATCGGGATCTGGGGCGGCCCGCGCAAGGAGTACGCCGCCATCAAGTTCTTCCTGTACACCCTGGTCGGCTCGGTGCTGATGTTGCTGGCGGTGATCGCCATCTACTACAGCAGCCATGCGGCGCCACTGGCCGATGGAACGATGTCGACCGGGCACACCTTCAACCTGCTGGCGCTGGCGCAGCAGGGCCGCGAAGGCGTGTTCAGCCAGGCGGCGCCCATCCTGGGATTCGCTTTCACCAAGATTATCTTCGTGGCGCTGTTCATCGGGTTCGCCATCAAGATCCCGATGTTCCCCTTCCACACCTGGTTGCCCGACGCGCACGTGGAGGCGCCCACGCCGGTGTCCGTGATCCTGGCCGGCGTGCTCTTGAAGATGGGCCCTTATGGCATCCTGCGCTTCAACTATCCGCTTCTGCCCGATGCCACGGCCTGGGCCGCGCACGCCATCGCTGCCTTCGGGGTCATCAACATCATCTACGCCGCGTTCGTGTGCCTGGCGCAGACCGATCTCAAGAAACTCATCGCCTATTCCTCGGTCAGCCACATGGGCTTCACCCTTTTGGGCATGGCGGCCATGACCCCGGCCGGCATCTCGGGCGCGGTGTTCAACATGTTCTCGCACGGGATCATCTCGCCCATGCTGTTCCTTATCGCCGGCGTGATCTACGACCGGGCCCACCACCGCGAGATCGCGCGCTTCGGCGGACTGGCCAGCGCCATGCCCGAGTATGCGGCCATGACCGGCCTGGCCTTCTTCGCCTCGCTGGGCCTGCCCGGCATGTGCGGCTTCATCTCCGAGTTCATGGTGTTGACGGGATCATTCCCCACCTTCATGTTGTTCACGGCCCTTTCGGCCACCGGCGTGATCATCACCGCGGCCTACTACCTGTGGGCCATCCATCGCGCATTCTTGGGCAAGCTCAATCCGCTGTATCAGGGATATCCCGATCTGGTGTGGCGCGAGCGCCTGGTGCTGTATCCCCTGGGCGCCATCGCCATCGTGCTCGGCTTCTATCCCTACGCCATTCTGGACGTGATCAACACCACCCTGTTCGGCCTGATTGCGGGCATCCGACCGCTGTAGTTACGACCGCCTAGGCAAGCCATGATTCAAGAAAACCTCATCAGCGCCTCGTGGTTTTTGCCCGAGCTGGGCCTCACCGCGGGCATCATGCTGATGTTCCTGCTCGACCTGGCGTGGAAGCAGCACCCACGCCGCGTGCTCTTCCTGACCATCGGCAGCTTGTTCTTCCTCGGCCTGGCCGGTGTCATGCTGGCCATGCAGCCGTCCGCGCCGCGGCTGCTGTTCAACGGGATGATCGCCAGCGATCCCTTCGCTACCTTCTTCAAGTGGCTGTTCCTGGCCGCGGCCGCGCTCACCGTGCTCATCGCCGCGCGCTCGACGGAATTCGGCCGCAATCAGATCGGCGTGTTCTATCCCTTGCTGCTCTCCATCGTGCTGGGCATGTTTCTCATGGCCAGCGCCGCGGATCTTCTGATGATGTACCTGGCGGTCGAGCTGGTGTCGCTGGTCAGCTACGCGCTGGCCGGCTACCGGCAGGGCGATCGCAAGGCGGCCGAGGCCGCGCTCAAGTACGTCATCTACGGCGGGGTGGCCTCGGGGATCATGCTGTTTGGCATGAGCTACATTTACGGGCTCACGGCCAGCACCAGCCTGCTCGGCCTGGGCAAGGCTCTCGACGGCGCGGCCCTGGGCGCGATGGGCAGCAGCCAAACCGCTTTGCGCGTGGCCCTGGTGGTGGCGGTGATCTTCGTGCTCTCGGGCGTGGGCTACAAGATCGCCAGCGTGCCCTGGCACATGTGGTGCCCGGACGTGTACGAAGGTGCGCCCACTCCCTTCACGGCATTCCTTTCCGTGGGCCCCAAGGCAGCTGGATTTGCCCTGGCCGTGCGCTTCTTCTGGTCGGCTCTGGCCGGTGCGCCGTCAAGCGAAGGGCCAGCCGTTCTGACCATGGGACTTTCTGACTTGCCCTGGCCCGCCATCGTCGGCGTGCTGGCGGCGGCGACCATGACGCTCGGGAATCTCACGGCCATCGTGCAGAACAACCTCAAGCGCCTGCTCGCCTACTCTTCAATTGCCCACGCCGGCTACGCTTTGATGGGCCTGTGCGCGGCCTCGACCCTGGGCATGCAAAGCGTGATGATCTACCTGCTGGTGTACCTGGTGATGAACCTGGGCGCCTTCCTGGTGGTCATCGTGGTGGCGCAGGCCACCGGTTCAGAATCGATCGACGACTACAAGGGTCTGGCGCGGCGGCATCCGCTGTCCGCCGTCGCCTTCGCCATCTGCCTGTTCTCGCTCACCGGGCTGCCGCCCTTCGCTGGCTTCACCGGCAAGTGGTACCTGTTCGTGGCCGTGCTGCAGAACTACGCCCTGCCGGGCGGTGGCTGGTATGCGGCCCTGGCGGTGATCGGCGCGCTCAACTCGGCGGTGTCGCTGTACTACTACATGCGCATCGTGCGGGCGATGTTCCTGGAAGCGCCGGTGGGCGAGGTCAGGGTGCGGCCGCACCTGGGCTACCAGGTCATGCTGGGAACTTTTTCCCTCGCCCTGCTGCTGTTTGGCGTGTGGTGGAACCCTCTCGTGGCCTGGAGCCAGCAGTCGCTGATCTTCCTGCGCGGGTAGCGGCGCTCAGACGCCCCACAGTCCGTAGCACAAGTACGCGATCCCGACGCTGCCCAGAATTCCCACGGCCAGCCACAGCGGTCGCGGCTTGGTGATGAGTCAGTCATGACGCCAGAAACCTATCATCTCAGCGCGGCTTCTGCCCAGCCTCCCCGATTATCTCCTGCACGGCATCGGCCAGTTGCTGCGCGGTGTACGGCTTGGGCAGGGCAGCGGCGAAACCATGCCGCCGGTAATCGGCCATCACCGCATCGTCCGAGTAGCCACTGGACACCAGCAGGCGCGCGCTGGGATCGATCGCCAGGATGCGCTCGGCCGCTTCCCGTCCCCCCATGCCGCCCCTGACGGTCAGATCGAGAACCACCGCATCGAAGCACTGCCCGTCGGCGAGAGCCTGGCGATAGAACTCCACGGCGTCACCGCCGTTGGTCGCCGCCTTGGTGGCATAGCCAGCATCCTGCAGGGCGCGCTGAACCAGGCGGAGCACGCTGGACTCGTCATCCATCACGAGAACCCTGCCCGCCACGCGATACTTCACCAGGGTCGGCGTGGGAGTTGCATCCGAACTCCCGAGCAAGGGCAGGATGACCCGAAAGGTCGTGCCGGCATCCACCGCAGACGTCGCGTCGATGCGCCCGCCGTGCTGTTGAATGATGGAGTAAGCCACGGCGAGTCCCAGACCGCTGCCCCTCTCCTTGGTGGTGAAGAAGGGCAAGAAGATCTTGTCGAGCACATCCGGCGCGATCCCCGGCCCGTGGTCCGTCACCTTGATGCAGATCTCGCCACCCTCGCCACCCGCCTGCCGGGACAGATACACCCGCACCACGCCGCCCCCGGGCATGGCATCGGCCGCGTTGCGCACCAGGTTCTGGAATACCTGCGCCAGCTGTCCTTCGTCACCCATCACGGCCAAATTCTCGTCGGGCAGATCGAACAGGCAACGCACGCTGGTTCCACTGGTGGCTAGGTTGGCTGCATCACGCAGCACCTTGACGATGCTGGTGCGCCGGCGCAGAGGGGCGCCTCCTTTGGCGAAGGTGAGCAACTGGCGTGTGAGCGCCGTGGCTCGAGTGGCCGCGCGCTGGGCCTCGTCGAGCATCCCCCGTGCCTCGTGCGATTGCGCCAGACTCATTTGCGCGAGACTGACGTTGCCGATCAGGCTCGTGAGCAGGTTGTTGAAGTCGTGCGCGATCCCCGCAGCCAGGGTGCGAATGGATTCCAGCTTCTGCACGTGGACCTGCTCCTCCTCGCGGCGTCGGCGGGTGGTGGAGTCGCGGAACACGGCGACCACGCAGCGCTTGTTGTCGATCACGGTTCTCCGGGCGCTGACATCGGCCAAGAAGACCGTCCCATCGGCGCGCAGCATGGGGATCTCCATGGCGTGATCGTGCTCGCCGCGCACCATGGCTTCGAAGGTGGCGATGACGAAGTCAATGCGGTCGCTGGGATGAATGTTGTTGATTGTGAGCTTGAGCAACTCGGCGGACGAGCGCCCGAGCAACGCGCACATGGGCGCATTCACCATGACGATCTTGCGATTCGAGACATCGGCCACCACGATGCCGTCGCCCACGGTGTCGAACACGTCGCGAAAGCGCGCCTCGCTTTCCGCCAGGGCGTCCAGCGCGATTCCCATCTCGAAGGCGTAGGTCAGCCTGGGCGCCACCAGTTCGATCACCTGTCGGGTCGCGAGATCGATGCCATCGACCCTGGAGGCAGCGGCATTCAACGTCCCCTTGCAACGGCCGCCGGACATGAGCGGCACGCTGATGGTACTGAGAAAACCATGGGAAATGAAGGCTTGATCGAGGGCATTCTTGGCGGGCCAGTCGCGGATGTCGGCGCGGTAAATGGCGCGCTTCTGATCCACGGTTTCACTCAGCGTGCCCGACCCATGCGGAACGATCGTGCCTGACTCGACCCCCTGCACGTCGACCGTGGCATCGTACACGCGAAATCCGTCGCCTTCGGGTCGCAGCAGCGCAATCGAGGCGCGACCAATGTGCAGACGATCGGCCATGAAGGCAAGCGCGCCCTTGGCGATCTCGGCGAATGACAGATGCGACGTGTGCCGATCAAAATCGGCAATTAGACCAATGACGTCGACGTCGTTCTGGCTGTTGTGAGGGTCAACGAGATCCGCAACCATGGTCCTGCACACACAAAGGAAACGATGAAGGTTAGGCCAGAAACGGTACCATTGCCAGCCTCGCGATTGAGCACCAATCTCGGTGGCAACAGCTTTCCACTTGCGCTAGCCTGCCTCGATGTCTGAAGTCGTCGCCCGGAACGCCGAAGACACGTTCGACCCATCAGGTCCGCCACTGGCGCTGGTGCTGGCCGGCCCCGACACTGTCGCGGCAAGGCCCATCGAGAAACCGGGTCGGGTCATCCGCTGGCAGCGCTATCGTGAGCGCATCAGCTACTCCTCGTGCAACGAGGACTCGGCCAGCGAGATCGAGGTTCTGGTTCCCCACGCGTCCAAGCGCCTGGCCGCGATCTGCGCGAGCGGCGGACGGGTGCTCAATCTTCTGCAGGACGGGGCCGAGGAGGTCTGGGCGGTCGACGTCAATCCCTCGCAGACCCACCTGTTCGAGCTCAAGGTCGCTGGCCTGCGGGCGCTGGAGCACGCGGACTTCCTCTCCTTCATGGGTGTGCGGGCCTCGCAACGGCGACTCGACGTCTACGATTCGCTGCGGCCGGCGCTGTCCGAGGGTGCGCGCGGGTACTTCGACGCCAAGCCATTTCTGATCGAGCGCGGCGTCCTGTATCAGGGCAGCCTGGAACGCTTCTTCGCGCGCTATGTGACGACCGCCGTGCGCCTGCTGCGTCCCCGGTGGGTGCGTCGTCTGTTCGCCTGCACCGACCTGGCGGAACAGCGTCGCCTGCTGCCTAGCTGGCATGGCCCGCTCTGGCGCTTTGTCACCAAGACCATCTGCCGCCGTTCCTTCTTCCAGCACTTCTCGCACGAGCCCGGCTTCTGGCGTTTCCTTCCGCCCGAACTCAAGTTGCACGAACGGATCTTCGGAAGCATCGAGCGCTACCTCGACCACCATCTAGCGCGCGACAACCACTTGCTCTGGCTGGTGTTCTTCGGACGCTACGGCGACGAGCGCGTGATGCCCGAGTACCTGCGCGCGGATTGCTTTGACCGCATCAAACACGCGCTGCGGGAGACGCGCCTGCACATCGTCAATGGAGACATGGCCAGCGTGCTGTGTGCGGCCCCGGCGCAATACTTCGACGGATATTCGCTTTCCGATATCTCCGCCTATCTGTCGCACGATGCGTTTGCCGAGACCATCGAGCAGGTGGTGCGCACCGCGCGGCCGCGCGCCCACCTCTGTTCGCGGGGCGTGTTCTATCACCGCCCGTTCCTGCCCGAGCACGCCAGCCGGCTGCAACACGACCACGCGGTCGAGCAGCGACTGGAGCGCGACGACCACGCCATGGTGCACTCTTTCGCCGCGGCGGAGATCCAGTGACCGGGGTCGGACTTTTTCTCGACAAGTGGCACCGGCAGCCCGGCCGCGCGCTCTGGGATCTGACCCTCGACTACGCGACCTACGTGGCCATGTGCCTGTTCTTCATCTGGCTGTGGGCCATGCGCGGCCCGCTTTGGCTCCTGGGTCGGGCCGCCGGTCGCTCCGCGCGACAGGCACTGGTGGGTGCGGTGGCACGCGTGGCGCGCGGCTAGTGCCTGATGGACCCGTTTTCGTTTCTGTATTGGCGGTTTCACTCCTTCTTCCGCGATCCCGAACGTCGCGCCCCGGCCGGCCCGGTCGTGCTCGCGCCGGCAGACGGCCGCGTGCTCTACGTGTGCGAGGTCGCGCCCCACACCATGCCGGTGGTGGTGAAGCAGGGAGCGGAGATCCCGCTTGCCGACGCGCCCTGCGTGGGCCCGGCTGAGCTGCCCGGCGTGCTGATTGGCATCTACATGTTCCCCTGGTCGGTTCACGTGAACCGCGCGCCCATCGCCGGCAAGGTCGCGCACGTGAATGCGCGCCCGGCCGTTCACGAGAATCGCTCGATGGTGCGAGCCCTCATGCACCTCATGTGGCGCCTGCCCATCACCGACGAGGTGCGCGCCTCGGTGGCCGAGAACGCGCGCAACACCGTCGTGTTCGAGGGCGACCTGTCGGTCGCTATGGTCCAGATCGCGGATCGCTACGTGAACCAGGTGGACTGCTTCGTGCGTCCCGGCGACACGGTCGAGCGCGGCCAGCGGGTGGGCATGATCCGCATGGGATCGCAATGCGATGTTTTCTTGCGACGGATTCCCGGGCTGCAGGTGCTCTGCCAGCCGGGCGATCGCACACGCGCCGGGGAAACCGTTCTGGCGCGGTATTAGTTCCGCTACTCGAACCCCCCAGCCTTCTCCAGCAAACCCTTCACCTCTGCATTGTCCGGGACGTTTGCCTTCCGCACCTGAGCACGCAGGCCCATGATGGTGGTGTGGGCCCAGGATTTCTGGACCAGGTTGACCATCCACTTGGGGATCGAGCCCTTCGGGTCGGTGTGAACCTCGGCCACCACGCGCGTGCGCTGGCCGCGATCCAGAGCCGTCAGGGTGAAGGTACTGGACAGTACCTCGCCGCGCACCAGGCTGGTCAGCGGCGTGGACGGATCCGACACCGAGCGGGCCCGCAACACCATCTGCTTTTTCGCGCCGTCGATCTCCACCCACGATTCGATTACGAAGTCCCGGTCGGTCAACGGAAAGGGTGTGCTGGCGCGCTCGTACTCGACATAGTGAAGGGCACTGGTGGCCCGAATCCGTCGCGCCTCGGCCACCCTGTCCATCCACTGGGGCAGGCGCGCGGTATCCATGAGAACGCTGGCCACGCGCAGGATAGAGGCCTCCACCACGCCTTCCCCGCGGATGGCAATCACCGGGCTGCCCGCCACCTCGCGCCGGTAGGTGACGATGTCGTCCTTGCTTCCCACGAGTTCCCACTTTTCGCTCTGCGCGCTGGCGAGTTGGGCTGATGAAACGACTGACATGAAAACCGCGGTGGTGAAGAACAGGCGCAACATTGTGGATCGATTGTTACAGGTGTTTGAACGCATCGTCGGGCGGCTCGGCCTTGGCGTGGGTCTGTCGCTCCCAGGATCGGCTGACGATTTCCTTTGAGCCTAGCCCGATGGCAAGAGCCAAAGCCAGCACGATTCCGCCGAACAGGATGGCAAAGCCCAGACGAACGATGTCACCGCCGACACGCAGGTGATCGAGCGCCATGGCCGCGGCGAAGACCAGCACCAGCCACTTGACCGCCAGGCTGAGCAGGCGCGCCGACTGGATCTGCATGTTGACCGCGCTGATGAGCACCGCCCGACAGAGAAAGCGGGCCAAGAGCACGCCCAGCAGGACCACGACGATGGCGGTGCCAAGGTTGGGCAGGGATTCGACCACGTGGAGAATCAACTGCGGCGTGACCCCGGCCCCGAACGCCGTCAACCCGACCAACCAGCCCAGCACCACCACCGTCCACGCGACAATCTTGCGCAAGAGCAGGGTCGGGCTGTTCTTGGGCGACCATTCGGCCATGGTGACGAAGCCCCACTTCTGCAGCCGCTTGTCGAAGTCGAGCCCGCGCAAGATGAGTCCAACCAGGGCGCCCAGCAGCCAGCCCAGCAGCGACGCCAGCAAGACCGCCAGGACCAACGCCAGCAGCCCCGGCAAGAAATCGGCCACGCCCACCAGAACGCGGTGGGTGGCCTGGTACAGTGCCTCTTTGATTTGCTCCCACATGAAGAAACGCTCCTTTCTCCGCCTCTCTGACTAGGGGTTGAAGCGATCGGGCCAGCGCCAGCGAGAAATCAGATACGGCTTCTGGGCCTCGTACACCATGGAAAGCTGTTGCACTCGCCGTTCCACGTCCTGGGAAGGCACGGCGGCCATCTCGCGCGCGAAACCGGCCAGCCACCCCAGGTAGAGCGGGGTCAGCGCGCGCAGGAGGTGGCCGCGATTCATCACGTGCAGGCGGTAGCCCAGCGCGAAGTCATAGACGATGCGCGCCCACAGATCGTCGGCCAGCGCGGTCGCGTCGTCTCGGGCCAGATACTTGAGCGCGAGCAGCGTCGCCGGTGGCAAAAACACCGACCACACGTCCTGCAGGGTCCGGCAGCCGAGACGGAACGACTCCCACATCTTGTGGGTGTCCACTGGGGGCGGATTGCCCGCAATCTCCACCGGCGTGCCGAACCAGCGAACCGGCTCGGAGCCGCGCACCTTCTGCCAGAACGAGACATTGTGGTTCATCTCGTCGAACACCGAACCCAGCACTGTGGCCAAAATGGAACTCAAGTCCAGCGACGATCCACTGCCCGCGTGGTCCGCTGGACCCAGAAACGCTTGGCACACGGCAAACTCGCCGCAGATGGCTTCACTCACGGCGCGGGCATCGGCGGACAGTGCCGAGACCTCGATGTCCCAAACCTTCCTTGCGAGGAAGCGTTCCACCAGGCGGCCGGACAGCGCGAACACGCTGCCCAGGGGCTGGCGAACCCGCTTGCCGTAGAGCGCACGCGTGAGCGGATACACGATGCCGTTGCCGATGGCGCCGTCCAGCTTGTGCCGGGCCGGACAGGGTGCCACGATGTCGAACTGCTCGTCGAGGATGGGTCGCACCAGGCGTTCGACCCAGTCCGCGCCCATGCTGGTCACGCTGGCGTCGAGCACCAGACAGGCGCGCGCGTGCACCGCGTGCGCCAGTTCCAGGATCATGCGCAGCTCGCGGGTCTCGACCCCGGGGCTCGCCGCGCCGCCGGCGCCGTCCGCCAGTCCCAGCTCGCGCAGCAGCGGGATCTCCGCGCGCAGGCCGCGCACCTGCTCGCGTGTGCCGTCGCTGGAGCCCGTGTCGGCGCTGACCAGCAGGCTGCTCTGTCCCCCGAAGACCTCGCCCAACCCAGCCTGGGCCGCGCGCAGGACCGAGGCAACCGTGCCTGCGTGGTTGTAACTGGGCACCCCGACCACGATCTCCGCCGTGGCGAGCGCGGCGGGCGCGGCCGCGGCAGTCCGTGCGGTGGTGTCGTGCACGGGCTACCTTTCACCCACCGGCTCGCGCAGCAGCGCGAGCAGACCGTGCAGGGGGATGCGCGCCCAGCTCGGGCGGTGATCGAGCTCGTAGCCCAGCTCGTAGAACGCCTTGTCGATCAGGAAGGCGTCGAGCAGCCGCGCAAAGGTGTTGCCATCGGTGGGAAGAAAGGCCGCGCCCGCCGCGACACTGCGGTAGCTGGCCAGAAACGCCGCCGAGGCGAACTTCGACCACAGGCGCGCCCAGGGCTCCAGCGTGTCAGCGTCCTGCGGCCGTCGCGCCAGATAGCTAGCCAGCGCGGCGTGGGCGGCGTAGTTGAAAGAGCGCAACATGCCGGCCGCATCCTTGAGCGGCGACTGCATCGCACGCCGCTCCTCGGGCGCGCGCCCGGGCTCGCCCTCGAAATCCAGCACCACGAAGTCGCCCCGTGCCCGCAGCACCTGGCCCAGATGGAAGTCGCCGTGGATGCGGATCTTCTGCAGCGTCGCCTCGGTCTCCTCCAGTCGGCGAAAGGCGTCCAGCACCTGCCGGCGCCGGGCCAGCAGCGGGCCCACCAGCTCGACCAGATCGTCGGGAAGTGCGGCCAGGCGTGACTTCAACCCGTCGAGCGCGTCGGCGGCCCGCTCGCGGAACTGATGGGCCAGCAGGCTCAGATCGCTCTTGTCGAGGGGCTGGGGCCGGAAGGCTGGATTCTCGCTCTGTGCCGCCAGCGTCAGGTGCATCTCGGCGGTGCGCCGGCCGAGCGTGGCCACCGCCTCGAGGTACAGGCCCATGCCGGCTGTGACCGCCTCGGGCGGCGGTTCTTCGCTGAGCGCGAGCAGCGGCCGCCTGCTGGCCTCGACCAAGGCGGGCGGCGCCGGCTCCACCGCGTGAGCTTCGTAGTACAGGCGCAACTCCTCCAGCGACCAGGTCCAGCCGTCGCCCTGGTTGGCCACCAGTTCCTGCAACATGCCCAGGGTGAAACGGACGCCCTCGCGATCGACGAATTCCAGCGCCCCGCCAAAGCGCGGGATATGGGGAAAGCCGCACTCCTCGGACAGGTGGTGCACTATCTCGCAGTCGGGATTGGGGCCGCTGCTGGGCCGGCGGAAGAGCTTGAGAATCAGCTTCTCCCCGTAGCGAATCGAGGTGTTGCTCTGCTCCGCGGTGCCGCGGCTGGCGGGCAGCACCTCGCCGGGATCGCCGCGCAGGGTGCTGGCCAGACGCCCGGTCACTCCTTGAAGCGTGCCTTTCTCGAAGCTGACACTCTCGCCGCGCTCGATCATTCCCAACAGCCACTGGCAGAAACCGTCGTCCACCGCGGCGTCGAAGAAGGCGCCCTGGCCGCCCTGACAGGTGGCCAGCAGTGCGTCGCGGTGCTTGTCCCGCATGCCTAGCATGCGATCCGTAGGAACGCGCACCAGAGGAACGAAATACGATTCGCGGTCGCCATCGGCGTAGCGCACATCGAGCAGCAGCAGAGCGGCAGCGACTTCAGGCAGGTCCGCGCAGTCGCTCACCGAGACCGAATCGATCACGCGCGACTTGCGCCCGAACCAGCGCTGGCGCATGAGGAAGGGAGCGAGCAGCCGCTCGAAGGCCGCGCGCGCCGGCGTGGCAAGGGCCTCGCGCAGGCTGGCCGCGGCCAGCACCGGCTCGCCCGGCTCGCCGTCGAGATCGCGCAGCGGCGCGACCGGCGCGTGCAGTTCGAACCACAGGTACCCGTAGGGGCCCAGGGTCAGACGATAGGGCTCGCGCTGGATGGGCGGGAACTCCACGTAGCCCAGCATCTCGACCGGCACCACGCCTTCGAAGCGGGCCAGGTCCAGCTCCACCGGCTGGGCAAAACGCGACAGGTTGGCCACGCACAGGATCTTTTCTTTGTCGGAGGTGCGCAGGTAGGCCAGGATCTTGCGGTTGGACGGCCGCAAGAACTCGATGGCGCCGCGGCCGAACACCTTGAACAGCTTGCGCAGCCCGATCATGTTGCGCGTCCAGTGCAGCAGCGACGAGGAATCGGAAAGCTGCGCCTCCACGTTGACCGACTGGTAGCCGTACACCGGGTCGAGCAGCACCGGGCTGTACAGCCGCGCGGGCAGCGCGCGCGAGAAGCCGGCGTTGCGATCGCCGCTCCACTGCATGGGTGTGCGCACGCCATTGCGGTCGCCGAGATAGATGTTGTCGCCCATGCCGATCTCGTCGCCGTAGTACAGGATGGGCGTGCCCGGGAACGAAAACAGAATGCTCTTGAGCAGCTCGATGCGCCGGCGGTTGTTGTCGAGCAGCGGGGCCAGGCGGCGGCGGATGCCCACGTTCACGCGCATGCGCGGATCAGCGCTGTAGGCCAGGTACATGTAGTCGCGCTCGCGGTCACTGACCATCTCCAGGGTCAGCTCGTCGTGGTTGCGCAGAAACAGTCCCCACTGACAACTGGGCGGGATTTCCGGCGTGTCAGCCATGATGTCGAGGATGGGCTGGCGATCCTCCAGGCGCAGCGCCATGAACAGGCGAGGCATGAGAGGAAAATGGAACGCCATGTGGCTCTCGTCGCCCTCGCCGAAATACGGCCGCACGTCCACTGGCAACTGGTTGGCCTCGGCCAAAATCATGCGGTTGGCGTAACGCTCGTCGAGCGCGGCCCGGATCTGGCGAATGATCGCGTGCGTCTCGGGCAGGTTCTCGCAGTTGGTGCCCTCGCGCTCGACCAGATAGGGGATGGCATCCAGGCGCAGCCCGTCCACGCCCTGGTCCAGCCAGAAGCGCATGGCATCCAGGATCTCGCGCAAGACATCGGGGTTGTCGAAGTTGAGGTCGGGCTGGTGCGAGAAGAAGCGGTGCCAGAAGTAGGCCTTGGCCACCGGATCCCAAGTCCAGTTGGACTTTTCGGTGTCGGTGAAGATGATGCGCGCTCCGGCGAGCTTGTGGTCGTCGTCGCTCCACACATAGCGGTTGCGTTCGGGCGAGCCCGCGGGCGCCTGGCGCGCAGCCTGGAACCAGGGATGCTGGTCGGAAGTGTGGTTCACCACCAACTCGATCATCACCTGCATGTCGCGGCCGTGGGCGGCGTCGAGAAAGGCGCGGAAATCGTCCAGCGTCCCGTAAGCCGGGTGCACGTTGCAGTAGTCCGAGATGTCGTAGCCGTCGTCGCGCAAGGGCGAAGGGAAGAAAGGCAGCAGCCACAGGCAGGTGACGCCCAGGTCCTGCAGGTAGTCGAGCTTCTGCAGAAGCCCGCCGAAGTCGCCTATCCCGTCGTGGTTGCTGTCGAAGAACGCCTTGACCGGCAGCTCATAGATGATGGCGTCCTTGTACCAGAGCGGGTCGCTTGCACTTCCGCTGCGCTTCATGGTGGGCGTTGCCTTTTTCGGCGGATTCCGCTGCCTTCGGACCAGCCCCAAAGGCTACCACGTTCCCGGTGGATCTGAAGCGTGCGGTCAGAGAAGAGACAGCCGCAAGACGGGACCGGTTGTGCTGACCCGAAACTACGGGCGAGCGGGAACGCCCACCGCGGAGCAAACTGGCGCTGGGCGAGAGATGCAGGCAGATTGTGGCTGTTGATGTTCTGGCTCGCGACTCTCCTGTTCCTGTCAGCAGCCTCGCCCGCGCCCGACGGCGGCACGCCTGACGCTTCGGCCGCGCAGTCCGCAACGCGAGGTCTTGACTTGCGCTGGAGTCACGCGACGACACCCCAGCCGGGCCCGCCGCGCGCCATCGGTCAGCCAGGAGCGGGCTGCCTGCAGGGGGCGGTCGCACTGCCCTTGCGCGGCCCGGGCTGGATGGTCATGCACCCTGAACGGCACCGCGAGTTCGGCCACCCGGCGCTGCTGGCCTATCTACGCGATCTCGCCTCCCGCGCGCGCCGCGAACACTTGGGCCTGCTGGGCGTGGGCGATCTGGGCCAGCCGCGCGGCGGGCCCATGCCCACCGGTCATCGCAGCCACCAGATCGGGCTCGATGCCGACGTCTGGTATGGGCCGCCGGCCAAACCACCTCATGCGGGCCAGTCACCCGCGCCGCCCGCGCTGGTGGACCTGCGCACCGGGAAGTTGTTGCCCGCCTGGAACACGCGCGTGGCGCGCCTGATCGAAACCGCAGCCTCCGACGCGGCTGTGGATCGCATCTTCGTTCATCCGGCCATCAAGCGCGCGCTTTGCCAGGACAAGGGCCGGGCTGGCCCGTGGCTGCAGCGGGTGCGGCCATGGTGGGCGCACCACGACCATTTTCACGTGCGCCTGCGCTGCCCGACTGACAGTGCCGATTGCAAAGAGCCGCAGCCCCTGCCGGCAGGCCAAGGCTGCGATGCCTCGCTCGACTGGTGGTTCTCCGACGACGCACGCGCCACCGCAGCCAAGCGCGGTCCGCCTGGCGAGGGAGCGCCGCCCATGCCGGAGCAGTGCGAGGCGATCCTTCATCGATGACAGTGGGCGGGCACCGACCCACCGCCAGTTGTTTGCAGGCGTGGTGGGAGTAAAATGGGTGCCATGTTGAAGCTCATTCTCGCGATCGCCTTGGCCCTGTCAGCCTTGTCCTTTGAAGCCCAGGCCCAGTTTCGGGTCATGCCGGGCATTCGAGTCACCGTCGCGCCGCCGGTACTGCGCCACGAGGTTGCGCCGCCGGCGCCTTCGCCCCGGCACCAGTGGATCGGCGGTTACTGGGGCTGGCGCGCGGGCGCTCACGTCTGGATCGGCGGTCACTGGGCGCTTCCCCCAGGGTACGGATACGTCTGGGAGCCGGCGCGCTGGGAAAACGTGAACGGCGCGTACATGTTCTACGACGGCCACTGGCGCACGGCCGAGCCGGCGGATCCGGCGCAGGTCTATCAACCCCCGCCGCCCCCGGTTACCCAGGTGGTGACTGAAGTCGCGCCGCCGCCGCCCATCGTGGAAGTCCGTCCTGCCATGCCCTTTGCGGACGCCATGTGGTTGCCGGGGTACTGGCACTGGAACGGCCAGCGCCACGTTTGGGTCGGGGGCCGTTGGTCCGCGCGCCCGGAAGGACACGCCTGGGAAGCGCCCCACTGGGATCATCGTCCCGACGGCCGATGGGCTCAGCACCCGGGGCACTGGCACCCGGAAGAGCGTCGCCCGTAGGCCGTGGGGCCGCGCCAGAGGAGCGTCGTCATCTCACGGTCTCAGGGCTGGCCAAAGACAAAAGCACCGTAGCCCACGACTTCGTCGCGCGGGCCGGCCGTGTCGCCGGAGTTGCGCAGGTCGATGGTCGCAGCCGAAAGACCCTTGGCCGCAGCGATCTGCAAGAGCGCGTTGACCGGAGTGGCGCCGCAGGCCTGATCGGGATCGACCGCGCCGGCCTGGCGCGCCTCGATGGTCTCGGCGGTTTCACGGTCGAGGCGACGGGCGGTCTCGTAGTCGTGGTAGTGGGAAAGATCCGAGCTGACCACGATCACGGTCTCGGGCCCACCCCACAGGCGCGCTAAGACCGCCGCCACGCTGGCGAAGTCATGGTCCCCGGCCAGCAGAGGCACCAGGTTCGAGCCGGGGAAAACCCGCTGCACGAAGGGCAGGTGCACTTCCAGGCTGTGCTCGCGGGCGTGAGCAGCATCGTTCTGCAGGATCAACCCATCCTTGAGCAGGGCCTCGATAACGTCGCGATCCACGGGCACTGCGCCGAGAGGTGTCTCGAAAGCTGCGGCCCGGCTGGCTGCCACGCCGGAAAAAGGCACACGATGCGATGGACCCACCAGAATCACGCGCTCGATATCTTTGGCGTGAGGAATCAGGCTGGCGTACGCGCTGCCCGCGATGGGCCCGGAATACTGGTACCCGGCGTGCGGCGCGATGACGGCCTTCGCCTGCGCCCCGCTCGCGGGCCGTGCGTCGGCGAGATATGTCTCCACTGCCGCAGTCAACCGCTTCGCGTCCCCGGGATAGAACATCCCGGCTACTGCGGCGGCACGCGTCCCCATAGCCTATACTTTACCGCGTATTTGCCGCGAGGAAACCACAGCTTGAGCTTGTCCACCAAAGCGTCGCATCGGCTTGGCGATGGGTCCGCAACAGTGGCAACCCGGTACTTTCGCCGCGATGGCGAGGACCATGTGGTGTGTGAGCTGTGTCCGCGCTTCTGCCGCCTGCGCGAGGGACAGCGCGGCCTGTGTTTCGTGCGCGCCTGCCAGGACGGGAAGATCGTGCTTACCAGCTACGGCCGCTCGACGGGATTCTGCGTGGATCCCATCGAGAAGAAACCGCTCTATCACTTCCTGCCCGGCACGCCGGTGCTGTCCTTCGGCACAGCCGGCTGCAACCTGGCGTGCAAGTTCTGCCAGAACTGGGAGAGCAGCCGCTCGCGCGAAGTGGAGACCATGTCCGCGGCCGCTTCGCCGCGTGAAATCGCCGAAGCGGCGCAGCGGCACGGCTGCCCCAGTGTGGCCATGACCTACAACGATCCGGTGGTGTTTCACGAATACGCTATCGACGTGGCTGACGCCTGCCACGAGCGCGGCATCAAGACCGTCGCAGTGACCGCCGGATACGTCTGCCCGGCCCCACGTGCCGAGTTCTATCGCCGCATGGATGCCGCCAACGTGGACCTCAAGGCCTTTACCGATCGCTTTTACCGCGAGCTGTGTGCCGGCGATCTCGCCACTGTGCTCGAAACCCTGGTCTTTCTGCGCGAGCAGACCAAGGTTTGGCTCGAAGTCACCACTCTGCTGATTCCTGGTGAAAACGACAACGACGGCGAACTGGACCAGATGACCCGCTGGATGCACGCCAACCTCGGGCCCGACGTGCCGCTGCACTTCTCGGCATTTCATGCCGACTTTCGCATGCGCGACAAGCCGCCGACTCTGCCGGAAACCCTGACCCACGCGAGAGAGATCGCGCTCGGCAATGGCCTTCGCTACGTTTACACCGGCAACGTGCGCGACCCGGCCGGCGGCAGCACGAACTGCGTGGGCTGCGGAAACCGGGTTGTCGGCCGCGACGGCTATGAGATCACGGCATGGAACCTCACCGACGACGGCCATTGCACCGCTTGCGGCGGCGTGTGCCCAGGTGTCTTTGCCGGTGTTCCCGGCGGCTGGGGCAGTCGCCGTCTCCCGCTCGATGATGTCGGCGAATTGTGATTGTCTACTTGTCGGGCAGGTTGGCCGGACAATCGTCGAAGTGCAAGACCCGCCCCTTGCCGGCCCGCTTGCCACACAGAAGCGCGTGGTCCGCGCGGCGCAAGAGCTCGTCCTGATCGATCTGGGAGCCGTCGTCGTCGGTGGTGGCCACACCGAAGGTCGCGCCCACGATGCCGTGTTCGTCGATGGGCTGGCCCGACAGGGCCTGCAGGATGCGGCCGGAAACCATGCACGCCTGGGTGGCGCTGGTTTCGGGGAGCAGGACGACGAACTCGTCTCCGCCGAAGCGAGCCACGATGTCTATCTCACGCAATCCGGTACGCAAGCGCTGCGCCACGGTCACCAGCACGCGATCGCCGGCCTCGTGGCCGAAGCGGTCGTTGACCTGTTTGAACCCGTCGAGGTCGACCAGAGCCAGGCTCAGGCTGCGTGGGTGCCGGCGCATACGCACGAATTCGTCACGGATACGCTCGGACAGGTGGCGCCGGTTGTACAGGCCGGTGAGCGGATCGGTGATGGCCAGCATCTCGACCTCGCGCCGCGCCTGATCAACCGCTCGCGTGAGCAGGGCGCCGGTCACCGCCGAGCTGAGCACCAGCCGCAGTTCTTCATAGAGCATGGTGTCGGGCGCGCCGTACTCGAGCGACGCCATGCCCAGCCGCTCGCCGCGGAAGCCAAGCGGCACCAGCACCACGGAGCGGCCATCGAGAAAACCGGGCGGCGCCAACTCGCGCGTGGCAAAGCGCACCGGTTTGTCGGAACGGCCCATGCCACTGAATACCAGGGTGGCCTCGCTCTCTTCGCTGACCCGGTTGGGTTCGGTGAACAGTGCGACCGCACCGGCTCGAATTCCCAGATGGGGCAGATGCTCTGCCGCTGCTTTGCCGAGCGCGTCCAGGCTGGGCGCCGCCAGCATCGCAGCGGTCGCCTCGGCCACCGTCCCCATGAGGGCCAGCAACTCGCCCCGCTGCTGGGCCTGTGCGATGGCTGCCATGTCACTGGCCACCAGCAACGCCTCTTGGATGAGATCGTAGATGCGGCCCCGCGTGGCGGAATCGTGAACGCAGGCAAGGGCATCACGCCGCAGAACCAGCAGCACGTCGTGCGCGGTGCCCACCGAGCTATCGCGACGGAGCAGGGCATAGCAGATGTCTTCCACGCAATTGACGAAGGCGGGTGCTTCCGGCTCGGCGACCTGCTCCAGGAAGGCAGAGAACAACCGCTGTTCCCAGTCCTCGGGCACGAAATCGAATCCGCTGTGTGCGGCCTGACGGAGGTTGGCGACCACGCTCTCCTGCCGGGCTTGTAAGACGCTGGCGAAATCCTGCGCCTCGCCTGGCAGAGGCCAGGACAGCACGCGCTCGCGGCTGCGCGTGTTGCACCCGCAGGAGCGCCGGCGCACGAATTCCGTCTCGAAGGTGATGGCGCGCTCGAGCAGCGGGGTTCCGTGCAGGGCCCCGGCCAAGGAGCGCACCGCATGGCGGACCTGCTCGGTCGCCGGCTGGCGCACGGTGGTGAGCGGCACGCGCGCGTAGCGGGCAAAATCCAGATCGTCGAATCCCACCAGCGAGAGATCGCGCGGCACGCGAATCCCTCGCCGGTCGAGCTCGTCGAGAGCTCCCACAGCCATGACGTCGTTGGCGCACACGATGGCGTCCACCTCGCCCGCTCCCAGCCCGTGGCGATCGAACAGCTCGGCCACCGCCAGGCCGCCGCTGGGGCGGGTGAAATTGCCAAATCCCATCCGGCGCGAATCGACGTGCATGCCCTGCTCGGCCAGCGCGCGCGCAAACCCACGATGGCGCGCCTGTGCTTCGGGGTTCCCGGGCGGGCCGGCAATCATGGCAATCTTGCGCCGGTCGTGGGCCTCGATGAGGTGCTTGACCGCGGTGTACATCCCGACCTCGTTGTCAATCAGCAACGAGGACATGCCTGGTACCTCCACGCCCAGACAGACGCGCGGCAAAGGAGCGAAGCCCTGCACGAACGTGGCGATCTGGGCTGGCGTCACGTGGTGGCCGATGGTGTGCGCGCAAATGAGCAAGGCGTCGACGTTTTGCGGGCCCATCAGATCGAACACGAAGCCCTTGGGATGCTGCAACTCGATGCCCAGCATGCCGCCGGCGATGGCCACGAAGTCCAGGTTCTGCTCGCGCGCCTCGCGCTCGGCGGCGACCAGCACCTGTTTCTGGAACTCGTCGTCAAAGGCGTCCGCCAGAAGCCCAAGACGAGGCCCCCGACGAGGAAGACCAACTTGCTTTGGGTCAGCCATTGACGTCACTGGTGCGTGCGGGAAGGAATCCTTCTAATCCATTCTGCTCGCGCTGGATCGCGCATCGCAAGGGTTGCGCATTTTTCCAGACGTCTCATGTGAGCCGGCGACCACATCTCGCACAATCGACTACCTCCGGACGTTGTGTAGCTCTGACGGAAGTTCGCCCCTGGGACGGGCGGGCGCGACGTCGGTCTCCGACTCCAAGCGACACTCGCTACTATTGTTCGCCGGATACAATACGGACGAGTTGGGCTGATCGGTGGTAATCGGCGTGCCTTCGTTTGCAGCGAGTGGGTACGTCGTACAATCATCGGTCAACCATAGGCCGAAGAATCCGTTGCCCGCGGATGTCGAGTACACGGCCGTATGATCGATCTTCAACGCCCACCACGACTGCGAACCCGACGTCGTACGGTGCTGGCTCAGCCTGGACGTCGTGCTAAGGTGTCGCCTTTCTACGATGTCCCTGGTACGCACCGTCGCGCGCAACAGCTTGTGGAGCGGGCTCGACTTGATTGTCGAGATGCTGTTGCCGCCCATCATCTCCATCATCGTGGCCCGCGCGATGGGTCCCGCGAAGCTGGGCGAGTTCAGCTACGTCATCTGGATATCGACTGTGGCTGCGAGTCTCGGGGGCCTCGCGGTCTCGGGAGCAGCTCGCAAATACATGGCCGACTACGCCGGGCAGAAGCGCCCCGAGGTCTTTTTGGCGATCCTCCGCGTGGGTCTGGTCTTTCAGGCCATCATCTCACTTCTGCTGGTCGGCGCCGGGCTCTGCTGGGTGTTCTCGGCTCTCCCGCGCGACGAACGCGGGTTCGCCACTCTGGCGATGGTTTCCATCCTGCCTGCGGGCTTGATGCCCATGGCCACGGCGGTGAACAACGCCGTGGAAGAGCTCCGCCCAAATGTCATCGCTTCCATCGCCGCGGGACTGATGCACGCGGCCGGAATGTGCGTGACGCTGGTCATGGGCTGGGATCTGGTCGGTCTGGCCGGCGCGCTGCTCGCCAGCAAGACAGCCGACTGCGTGGTGCGCTGGCTGCTGACCGGGCGGAGGCTTCCTCAGTACTTGCAGGCCATGGGGGCAAGCGTCGATTCCGTGTGGCGCCCGGCGCGGCTGCCGCCGGGGCTTGCCCGAGAGATCGCCAAGTTTTCCGGACAGTCGACGATTCTGGTGCTGCTCGCCATCGTGGTGTGGAATCGCTCCGAGATTATCTTCCTGAAGCGATTCTGTGACATCCGCCAGGTTGCGTTCTACTCCATTGCGTTTAGCCTGAGTTTGATTCCTGGCCAAATTGTTGGTCCCTTCTCGCTGGCGGCAGGGGTCAGCGTCTTCGCGGAGCAAGGGCGTAGCGCCAAGGCGGGGCTACATGTCACTCATCAATACTGGCGTTACCTGGTGCTGCTGATTCTACCGGTGTGCCTGGGACTTTCCGTCTTGAGCGGTCCCCTGATGCAGATCCTGTACGGCGTCCAGTATCGCGAAGCGGCCCCGGTCTTGACGTTGGCTGCGGCTTTGGGCATGTTCGCGCCGCTGGCGAACCCGGCGACATCCCTGATCACCGCGGCCGGAGGACAAGGGAAGGTTGTGGGCTGCGGGTTGCTGGCTGCCGCAGCAACCATCGCTCTCGATTACTGGTTGGTCCTCTACCATGGGGCCATAGGTGGTGCGCTGGCCAACGGACTCGGACAGGCGATATCAACAATCAGCACAATCATCATCGCACGCAGATACGTGGGTTTTCGCATTTCTCTCGGTTTCACACTGCGGGTATTGCTTGCGGCACTTGCAATGGCGGCGACAGTTGCGCTGTTGCTGCACCTGGTTTCCAACATTGTGGGTGTTGTGGTGGGGCCGTTTCTTGGTGTGGTGGCGTATGCCTTGTTCCTCAGGATAGGGCGAGCAGTGGAAGAAGAGGATATTGACCGCCTGCTCAGGGCCGAAAGCGTCTTTCCGAGCAGGGTAAGACCTCTCTACCGGAAGCTGGTCGACATCGCCGCCTATCTGTCTTGCGCCAACCGGCGGCTGTCCTCGCCGGGCGCCGACCATGACCAGCGCGATCAAATCTCGGGAAATCGACTATTCTAGCCTCTTTGCCGCCTGCGCATGGAACTGCGGCTAGGTCGGACGACCCGCTGAGCGGGGCGACTACTTCGTTGCTGGCGCCGCAGCGTAGACCTGGCCCAGGTCGGTCAAGGTGTCATCGGTGTTGTAGACTTCACAGTTCGGCGACCACTGGTACCAGGCATAGCGCGCCAGTCGCGGGTGTCTGGCGAAAACCGCAAGCGCTGCCTGGAAAAAGGCGATCACGCCCGCTGCGGTGGGGGCGCTTTCGTTCAGGCAGCCCCACTCAGTCAGCCAAATGGGCCGATTGCCGGGAAAGCTTTCCGCGTAGTTGATGTAGCTCTCAAGCTGTGAGGCCGCGGCGTCGCACGAGCCTGCGTTCCAGCCGTACCAGTGAATGGCGATGAAGTCGACCCGCAGCGTGGTGCTGGCCGCGACGTCCGCCATGTACTCCTTGAACCATGCTTGCCCAGTGGTGTTGGCCTGGGTCGCGGGCGATCCCACGGCGATGGTCGCCACGCTGTCGAATGCCGGCAAGAGCGCAATTGCCGACGCCACTGTGATGTTGGATTGGGTCGTGTTGTCCGGCTCATTGAAGCCAAGCACGTACTTGGAGCCATTGCTCGCGAAGCCCGCAACAGCCGTCTGGATGTTGGCCGCGGTATCCGCGCCCCAAATCATGGGCACATACTCGACGCCGTTCGGGGCTGCGCACGGCTCGTCCTCGCTCCCCTCCCAGTTGTAGTACCAAGACACGTTCATGGCCGTGCGCACCTTGCACGCCCCGCCGGCAATGCCCTTGAACGGCTGCCCACCACCAGTGCCGCCTGCACCGCCGGTACCGCCAGTACCGCCGGTGCCCCCTGCGCCTCCAGTTGTCTTGCCGCCAGTGCCACCGGTACCGCTGGTGCCAGATGTGTTGCCGCCCGCGCCGCCGGTGCCCCCTGCGCCTCCAGTTGTCTTGCCGCCAGTGCCACCGGTACCGCTGGTGCCAGATGTGTTGCCGCCGACGCCTGTGCTACCGCCTGTGCCGCGGGTCGTGCCACCGCCACTTCCTCCGCTCCCGCCGCTGCCCACGCCGCCACCCGTGCTTTGACCACCGGCTGGGCCTACGCTTCCGCCGGTGCCTACGCTCCCGCTTGAGCCTATGCCACCGCCCGTGCCCAAACTTCCGCCGTTGGCTGCGCTGCCGCTGCTTGCGCCTCCAGCGCTGCCCAGACTTCCGCCGCTGGCTACGCTGCCGCCGCTGGCTGCACTCGTGGCAATGGCTGCGCTACCGGCAGTGCCTACGCTTGTACCGGTGCCTGCGCTTCCTCCAGTGGCCGCAGCTCCGCCGCCGCCAACGCCGCCACCGCTACTTGTGTTTCCGCCGCTGTTTTTGACGCCACCCCGACCACCCGAGCCCAATGTCCCACCTGTCCCAGTGCCAGATGCGCCGCCAGAACAACCAGCCGCAGCCAGCGCGATGAGTGTGCCGCAACAGAGTGCCGTGAGGCTTGACCGAGCCCGGCGATGATGGCGATCATTTGGACAACGCATGAAGACTCCTCTGCGGGAAATCACACACGAGGATAGCGCATTTGTGGATCAAGTGTCTGGCCCTCATCAAGTAGCCGCAGACACCAAAGCCGCTGCCACTATGGCTGCCTTCGGAACGCAAGGCCATGATCGACTGCCTCCCGTCGTGAAATCGCCCATTTGCGTCGCGTCCCTTCGTTGCTCCTCGGTCAAATACGTTCGAGTATTCTGCGGGTGTACAATACATGGTCGACCGGCATGATGACGGGGGAGAACATGAACCAGCGACTCATCGGCTGCGTGGCGTTGGCACTCGCGTGCTCCTCGGCAAAGCCAACCGGCGGCGCCGGGCCGAGCACCACCTTTCCGGACGCGAGCGTGGCCCCGACGCCCACCTGCGAGAGCGAGGGCGGCTCCGCCCCGGTCGCGCAGCCGGTGTTCGTGCGCAACATGAAGGGCGACAAGTCCTGGGCCGAGACCGGATGGTTCTCGTCGCCCGGTTTGGTCGATCTGAACGGTGACGGCAAGAAAGAAATCGTCGCGCCCTTCTACAGCTTGTTCGTATTCGACAGCGCGGGCAACACGCTGGCCACCATCCCCCAAGACACGTACACGCAGGACCGCATTTACGCGCCGGCCGTGGTGGCTGATCTCGATGGCGACGGCGTGATCGAGATTGTGGCCGCGGGTGACCAGGGCACGGTGGCCGCCTACGAATGGAAGAACGGGACCCTGAGCATCAAGAGCGGCTGGCCCGCGTCCACGACAAGCGCTGGCCAGAGCCCGGAAGGCCGCGGCATGGCGGCCGGGGATCTCGACGGCGATGGCCAGATCGAGGTGGCGGTCACCACCACCAATACTGCCGACGGTGGCGCCCAGGTGTTCGTGTTCTCACCCAACGGCCAGCTTTACCAGCCGGCCGGGGTCAGCTGGCAGGCATGGCCGCGCTACAACACGCGCAACGGTCTGGGCGGCGACGCCGACACCAATGGCCAGGGCCAGCAGGGCTACGGTTGCTATGGCCTCAACGTAGGCATCGGCAACATTGACGACGATGCTCAGCAGGAGTTGATCGTCACCTACGACAACCACCAGATCAACGCCTTCAAGGCCGACGGGACCTCAATTCTCGCTGCACCCTATTTCACCAACCCCGCCACTGAGTACCTGAACCAGCCGATGGATTGGGGCCAGTTCATCCGCTGGGCCGATCCCCAGGTGGAAGAGAATCACTACCACTTGCACACCGGCGATTGGCCCGACATCAACACCACTATGTGGCTGCAGTGGACCGCGTCGCCACCTTCGGTGGCCGATCTCGACGGTGATGGGAAGAACGAGGTGATCGGGATCCCCAACGCCGAGATGAAAACCCCCTACCAGACCCAGGGCTACGCTTTCACCGTCCTGCAAGGCGCGCAGGACGGCGGCGCCCGCAGTGCGATGCGCCTACCGGGCTGGGAGACGCTGCCCATGAGCGCAATGCCGGTGCCGCGTGCGGATGACGACTATTACCCTCCCAGCGGGGTGCCCGCGCCGGTAGTGGCCAACATCCTGGGCGACAGCCGGCCCGAGATCATTGCCGCCATCAACGACGGCGCGATCTATGCAGTCAGCCCCGACGCCCAGATCCTGTGGCACTACGACTACGCCAAGGGCGCCGCCAAGACCTTTGCGTCCGAGCCGGTGGTGGTGGACCTGAACCGCGACGGCGTGCCCGAGATCGTGTTTGGCACGTACTCGCTTGCAGCCAATGCGGGGCGCCTGGTGATCCTGAGCAATATCGGCGCGGAGCTGTACGACATCACCTTGCCGGGCCAGGGCAGCGACGGCAACGGCATCGGCGTGCCGGCGGCGCCGTCAGTGGCGGATCTGGACGGCGACGGCACGCTGGAGATCGTGCTTCTGACCTTCGACCACGGCGTGGATGTGTTCAACGTGCCCGGCTCGGGAACCCAGTGCCTGCCCTGGCCCACAGGCCGCGGGAACCTGCTGCGCAACGGGCAGGGTCCGGCCTACGTGCCGTAGCCAGATGTGCCGTAGCCAGTCGCGTGGGGAGCCCGCCGGCTTCGCTGGCGGCGCACCATCGCGGGAGGGGTTGGCGAGGCCGAGCGAAGCGAGCGGGGACTAGGAGGCGGGTGGGGGGCCGAAGGGCGACGCGAACCCTTTGAGGGTTCCCATGTCATTTAGAGAGCGTCGTGGCCGCGCTCTCCGGTGCGGATGCGGATAGCGTCGGCTATCGGGCTGACGAAGATCTTGCCATCGCCGATCTCGCCGGTGCGCGCGGTGGCCAGAATCGCCTCCACGATGGGCTGCACCATGTCGTCGTCGACGACAATCTGGATGCGGACCTTGGGGATGAAGTCCACGACGTAGGCCGAACCACGGTACACTTCCTTCTTGCCGCCGGTGCGGCCGAATCCCCTCACCTCCGAGACGGTCATGCCCTGGGCGCCCACCTGGCGCAGCCGGTCCTTCAAATCGTCCAACTTGAACGGCTTGATGATGGCTTCGATCTTCTTCATGGCAGCAAGCATCCTCCTGAATACGTTGCCGGTATGTTTCCGCGCGGTGAAATGTCCGTAACCGACTTGGTCGTCAAAAGCCCTGGTAACGACTGGCTCGCTTCGGCATCACAGATGAGGAAGGCCGGGGTTGCCCCTTTCCCATGGAGCAACGTCGCCCAAGCTGAGAGCGGAGTTCGTAGGTTGGACGGAGGGGGGGCCCATGATCAAGGAAGCAGCACTGAGCCCTAGAACGATTTTTGTCGTCCTGTGCATCATGGGATTGGTTCACTCTTGCGCCTGTACCAGTGCGAAGTCTGGAGGAACACCCGATGCTTCGAGCACCGGCGGCGCAGCGGACGCGAGTGGAAATCTGGCCACGGACGGCGTGATCACCACCGGAGGAGCCATTGCCACCGGCGGGAGCCTGGTCAGTGGTGGCGGCAGCACAGCAGGCGGCGCCAGTTCCACCGCAGGATCCTCCAGCGCTGGTGGCAACACCGCCAGTGGCGGGAGCAACGGAACAGGCGGAGTCTCCTCTGGTGGCGGGGCCACTTCGACCGGTGGCGACGCCGCTCTTGGTGGCAACAACGGGTACGACGGCGGCTCTGGCTCCCCGGATGGCCCGGCGAGTGTCGACGGCCGGGCGAGCAGCGCGGATGCTGGCCCGACGTTCCAGCTTCAGACTCCCAATCCTCTGTCGGTATCACCGGTCCTCGATCCGACGCATGCCACGGTCGCAGTCATCACTGCCACCGCAGGGGGATCGATCACAGCCACCGCGGCCGACGGCACCATCTATATTTTGGCCATCCCGGCCGATGCCCTCCTCTTCGATACGGAGATCACGCTCACGCCCGTGACCAGCATCGGCGGCCTTCCGTTCAGCGGCGGGCTTCAGGCTGCGGTACAGATTGCACCGGATGGTCTATATCTCTACCAAGTCGCGACTCTCAGCATCGCACCTGCGACTGCGGTCCTGTCCAGCAAACAGATCGGATTTGGCTACTACGGCAGCGGCACGGAGTTCCATCTGGAGGCGCTGACCACAACCGGGCTCGTCTTCGGGATCCAGCACTTCTCTGGATACGGTGCTGGTCTCGGGACCGCCGCCGACGTGAGCCAGCAGGAACTGCGTCCGCCCACCGCGCCGCCGGATCAGCTCGTACAGGTCATTGCGCAGCCGCTTTTCCTCGAGCGCCCGGCCACGATCGAACCAGATCCGCCACCTCTCCCCTCAGGCGTGGGCATCACGGAGGTCGCTGATGCGTACTACGAAGACGACCTGTTGCCAGACGCTGAAGACGCGCTGGCATCCGGCGATCCCGCCAGCATTATCGCTCTGCTTCCAGATGTCACCCATTTCGCCCAAGAATGTCAACAGATCGAGGACAACCCGACGATGATGGCTGCCCTTGACCTCGCAGACACAATGATCGACGAGTACGCCAACCTTGCAGATACGGATGTCGTAGCGGAATGCAACGCACTCTCGCCCTCGGAACTAAGTGGGTACCAAGCCAACAGCGTGAGGCTGTCGCGCCTCTATCAGAGCACTGGCATGCCACAGACCCAGACAACCGCGGATGTGAACAGGTTTATTACGGACCTTGCCACGTGCGAGATCTGCCCAAGCGGGTGCACAACCGGAACGCAGACCACTTGCTGTCAAAAGGGCTGCGTCGATCTCACGTCGGACCCCAATAACTGCGGTTTGTGCTCCAATGCATGTTCGAGTCAGCAACCGGCGTGCTGCTATGGAATTTGTCGCAACACCAGTTCGGATCCCAATAACTGTGGGGGGTGCGGCCATACTTGCAACGCTGGCGAGACGTGCACAGCCGGAATCTGCGGCACCGCGGGCGGATATGTTTGCGTGGCGGGTGTGGGCGTGATGCTACCGTCTGGCACTCCGCCGATCGGGACTCTCACAGTGACGATCAACGGCACGAAGACGACCTTCTTCATTTGTCCCGGTTTCGCCCGATGCCAGGCCAGCTCGAGTAACTTGGCTGTCACCGGAGCAAGCGAAACGGGGGGATACGTCACAGTCACCGTGTACGAACCCACGATAGGGTCCTTTCCCACAAACAATACGAATGGCGAATCCAACGCGCTCGTAGTTACGTCCGCCGACGGTGCTACCGTCGACTGCACAGACCTCCCGGGTGGTGCCGGAAGCATCAACGTGAGCGCGTTCACCACCTCGACGGGTGGCACGGTCTCGGGCACCTTCTCGGGAACCGTCTTGGAGTGTGAACCGTCCATAGGTGGGGGATCCACCGCCAGTCTTGCCGACGGTAGCTTCTCTTGCGCGGCGAACGAGTAGCGCTGGCCTGGGAACAGGCACTACGGCGTTGACTTGATCTGCACGTGGCTCATGCGGCGCCGGGCGGTGGCGAGGCTGCCGGATTCCGGTGGGGGCGGCGTGAGGTTCACGTGCAGGCCGAGTGCCGCGCGAACCGCGAAGTGATCCTCGCTGACCGAGAACGCCAGCAAATCGCTGATTCGCTCGCGCACCGGCAAAGGGCTCTGCCCCGAAGGCTCGATTGCCAGCACCCGCGCCGCCGCGCCCAGATCGCCACACAGTGCAAGCGCCGCGCGGCCGGCGGTGAGGTCGGAGGCGACGATCCAGCCAAGCAGATCCAGCTTGTCCCCGCGCGCCTCCACGAACTTGCGCGCCACCACCTTCAACTCGGCCCGCAACGGTGGCGAGAGCAGAGGGTCGAGCCCCTTGGCCATCTTGTCGACTTCGCCCCCGTGCGGGCCATTGCCGATCGGGCACCCGCCCAAGAGAAGCCCCGCGCGCACCGCGATCTCCAGCAGGGCCGGGGTGCCCAGGGCAAAGCGGGGGAACCGATCCGTGCGCATGAGCACCATCCGCTTGGCCAGATCGAAGATGACCTCGCTCTGTCGCGTCCACTGCTCGAAGCCCGGGCCCACCACCAGGGCCGGGGTCAGTGTGTTCTTCTCCTTCAGGTTGACGATGGACACCGTGCCCGGCGCATCCTTCTTCAGAAAAACGTCGGGCAAGATTGCCTCGATGCTGTTGGCCACGTAGCGCAGGGCCGCGGCGTGCGGCCAGGCCGCGCCCGACAGGTCCACGCGGTCGGACCGGTCCACGCCGATGGCCTTGTGCGGGCTCGCGCTGGACATGGCGATGGCCGCTGCCAGCAGGGCGAGCAGGGCGCCGATATAGGGATCCTCCGTCGGGTGCAGAATCTTGCGCCACAGCTCTTCGTTCATCTTACCGGCTGCGCTGGGAAGCTGGCTGGGCCGGTAGCCCTCGTAGAAACTGGCCAGCGGCGCATCGGCATGGCCCAGATAGACCAGCGCCGCGGCCACGCACCACATCCGGTCGTGGGCGCCGGTCTGGTAGAAGAGCGGCGCCAGCGCCTGATACGAGGCGATGCGGTCGGGCTTCTTGCTGATCAACATCTGGTGCTGCGCGATGGTCTTGCTCACCGCCGAGGGACCGGATTCCTGGTATAGCTGCGCGAGCTGCTCCTGGCGCGCAAAGTTGTCCCGGTCGAGCGAGGCCGCGACTTCCAGGGCCAGCACCGCGCTCTCGCGGTTCTTCAGGTGCTTGATGGCCACTCCGGCCAGCGCATCCCACAGGCGCAGCTTGAGCTCGACGGGCGCGTCGGCGGGCATGCGCCGCAACTGCCGGCGGTAGGCGCGCGCCAGTTCCTTCCAGTGCCGGTCTTCGTTCAGGATGCGCTCGATGGCATCGAAGGCGCGCAGGAACATCGGGTCGTCGTCGAGCACCTGGGTGAAGACCGCCACGGCCTTGGCACGGTCCTTCATCTCGTCGCGATAGATGGCGGCCAGGGTGTAGCGGCCGCGGGCGCGGATGGTCGGCTCGGTCTCCAGCTCGGACACCTTCTCCAGTGTCTCGACAGCCTTGCTCCATTGCTTGCTCAGGCTGTAGTGGTCGAGCATCTTGTACAGGGTCTGCCGTCGCTCGGGCTGCACGGCCAGCGCCTTGGTGTAACAGGACACGGCCGCGGCCGAATCGTCCAGCTTGTCGCGCAGGATATCGCCCAGCTCATCCCACAGTTGCGCCCGCTCCTCCTCGTCGCTGACCAGGGCGAGCTGCTTGCGTCGCAGCTCGACCACATCGCGCCACTCCTGGCGGGCCGTGCGAATCGCGACGAGCGCGTCCAAGTGGCTGCGCTCGTGCGGCTCCAGCGCAGCCGCTTCCTCGCGGAAGCGAAGCACGGCGTCGCTGCCGCCGGTTCGCTCTGCGCAGGTGGCCAGGCGCACACAGAGAGCCGCCCGCTCCGGGGCGGACAGGCTACTTTGGCCCAACGCGTAGACGCGTTCGTAGCCCGCGCCCGCATCGGCCCAGGCCTGGCGCTCGAAGTGCAAGTCGGCCGAGGCCTGCGCCAGCGGCAGCGAACTCGGCGACAGTCTGGTGGCTGCGTCGAAGTTGGCCATCGCCTTGTCCAGCTTTCCCAACTGCTTCGCGCAACGGCCGACCCGTTCATGCAAGGCAGCGCGGGCCGCGTCGTCATGGGCCGGCGCCCGGCGCAGCAGCATGTCCAGCACCGGCTCGAGCGGCAGCCATTCCTGGCGCGCCTCGCGCAGCTTGGCCAGACGTTCGGCCGCGCTCACTTGTTCCGGATCGGCGGCCAGGGCACGGCCGAGAAGGTCCAGGCCTGCATCTGGGTCGTCGAGATGGTCGAGGGCCAGGATGCCCGCCTGGGCCAGCAGGCGCCCCTTCTCCATCGGGTTCTTGGTCTTCTCCGCGCCTTCCAGCGCGAACTTGGCCGCGCGCTCGAACTCGCCTTTGTGCCAGCACAGCACGGCCAGCGCCGACAGCGCCACCGCGTTGTCGGGGTCGCTGTCGAGCGCCCGTAGGTACAACGCCTCGGCAGCAGCCGGATCTTCGGCGGCAAAACCCTGCGCCACCACCAGCGCGCTTTCCACGTCCTTCAGCTTGTCGAGCAGCAGGCTGGCCCGCTCCATGCGCAGCCCGCGCGCCAGCTCGGCGTCGCCTTTGCGCTGCGCGCGCATCTCGAGCAGATCGCACAGCAGTGTCCAGCGTTCGGTCTTGCGATACAGTTCCTCCAGCTTGGCCAGGGCTTCGCCGTTCGCGGGATCGCGGGCGGTCAGCGCCTCCAGCATCTCGATGAGCGGTTTCCACTGCTCGGTCGCGCGGTAGATCTGTTCCAGCTTGCTGAAGATGGCTCCGTCGGTGGGGTTGCGCGCTAGGGCCTTGCGCAGCAGGTCCGTCAGCGCCTTGGTCTGCTCGGTCTTGCGATACAATTCCTCCAGCTTGGCCAGGGCCGCCGGATCGGCCGGATTGCGCGCCAGCTCTTTTTCCAAGAGCGACGTGAGGGGCGACCACTGCTCGGTCTTGCGCAGCAGCGCCTCGAGATTGGCGAAGACTGCATTGTTGTTGGGGTCGCGCGCCAGCATCTTTTCGTACAGCGTGCGCAGCGGCTCCCAGCGTTCGGCCTGGCGGTACAGATTCTCCAGCTCGGCCAGCGCCTCGGGGTTCTGCGGATCCCGGTTGAGCACCTTCTGGAAGGCGGCGATGGCCTCGTCTACCCTGGCCGTGTCGCGGGCGCACACCCGCGCTACGCCCAGCGCGATCTGGGTCGAATCCGCAGCGTCAGCCCCCTCGTGTTCGAGCTGGGCGACCTCGCGGGCAAAGTCATCCCACTCGCCGGTCTTTTCGGCCAAGCGCTTGGCGTCGGCCAGCAGATCGGCATCGCGTGGCTGCAAGCGCAACGCCGTCATCATCACGGGATAGGCCCGATCGGTGGCGTTCATGTCGCGTTCAAGCAACAAAGCTACCTCGCGCAAGGCCGCTGCCTGCGACGCTGGCTCGTGGATGACCTCCGCGCGGCCGATCATGATGCCGACCATGCGCTCCCATTCCTTGCGTTCGCGCAGATGGGTCAGGCCGCGATCGAGGCCCTGGTGCGCCTCCTCATCCCCAGGATCGGCGATGACAAGCTCCAGCCACGCTTCCACCTCGTCGTCGGCCGGCTTGCGGCCTGGTTGGGCGCTGATGGTGGCCAAGATCCCCAGCGTCTCCTCCAGCGTCGCGTCCAGCGAAACCGGGACCAGGCCCAGTTCGGCGCGCACCAGACGCGCGTCGCCGTCCGAGAGTTGCGGCGCCAGCAGGAAGTGCGGCACCCGTGTCTCGGTCGCGCCCAGCACGCGCTGGACCAGCATGGCCAGGTCCGGATCGTCGGGCCGATAGCCCACGAAAACGAAAGACCACTTGTGATACAGGCTGGCGACGAAGGCTGCCGCGCCGGTGGCGCCGATCTTCGCCGGGATCTCGGCCGGGGCCAGGCAGAGCGAGGCAGGCACGTCGGCGCGACCGAAGATCTGCAGGAGGAAGCGGCCATGGCCGTGTTCCAGCGAGCTGGCATTGGCGGCAAACGCCGTGCGGCTCGCGATCTCGGGATCGTCGGCCAGCGCCGTGGCCCAGAGAGGATCGAACGTCGTCGCGATCAAGCCACGCCAGGGCGCGTGGGCCACGCTGCTGATGGCCGCGGGCACCTGCACACCTCTGCCATAGGCATCCGCCAACACATCGCCCAGGGTGCTGTCGTGAAACAGTTCGCGCACGAGCGCCAGGGCCGAGGTCATGCGACGGTTTTGCAAGAGATCGGAAAGCGCGGCCTTGTCGGCGTCGGCCGTGACCCATTGGAGGAAACTTTGACCGAGAGCAGCCCAGCCGGGAAGCTGGGCCAGTTCGGAACAGCCAGCGCCAGCCACCAGGACGGCCTGTCGATTCCTCAGGCGCTGCACCAGCGCATCAGGCAATGCGTGCATGAAATCTCCCTATGTTTTCCGCTCGGGCGTCCGGTGCCGAACACGATGTGCACCCGGAGTCACGCCACCTCAAGATAGGGGCAATCTCTAGCATAGAATTGCCATGACTTCCCGCTGCCGGCGTCCTCGAACCCGAAACATGCTGCGCTGACCCAGTGCGTGCTGCAAGAGCCGGGTCCACAGCGGAAAACACGCGGCGCACGGAGTGCCCCGTCTCACGGCGCAGACGCCTGGCTCTGCCCAACGTCGGGCTTCCTGGCGTAGAGCGCACAACCCCCGCCCACGAATGAGCGCTTCCAGGGAGCGCCAGCCAGCCCGGACAGCTTGAGCCAACCCGGGGTCGTCAAGACCAGATCAGTCCCCGAGCGATCGAGAAACTTCTGCACCCCGGGCCTGCCCTTGAGCGCGGCGACCATGGCGAAGTGCACGTCCACTGGGTACTCGAGATTGCGCCCGTCCACGAAGACCCGCAGCCAAGGCGCCCGCCAGATCACCCAGTTGGCCCACACACGCGTGGTGAGCAGGCGCTTGCCCGGCGGCGCTTGCGCCAGGGCCTGGTCGCAGGCCAGCGGCAGGTCCGCGGCTGACAAGTGCTCGCGGTAGTAGCGCATGCTGGTCAGTTCGCGAGCGGCGAGTGCAGGCGACCACCAGGGTACGGCACGCAGGAACAGCAGGAACAGGGCGGCCGCGGCCAGCAAGGCCGTGGCACCAGCAAAGGTCTCTCGGCGGCTGGCGCGCGCCCAGTTGCCCAGTGCGGACAGCGCGTGCATCAGCGGCAGTGTGAGCATCCACAGGTTGCGCTCGTAGAGCGTCGCCCCCAGCAAAGCCAGCAATCCGAGTCCCAGACGCCGGCCCTCGTCCCAACGGTTGGGCGCACGAAGAAAGCGCAGACCGCCCCAAACGGGGTAGACCAGCGCCAGCGCCCGAGCCAGGTTCTTGACCGCCGGGGACACTGTGGCGGCTGATTCCCACAGATGGCGGAATTCAATGTTGACCAGGCGATTGATCGAGGTTCCCAGCAGGACGTATTCAAACACCGACACGCCGGGCGGGTTCAGGAACGGTGCCAGCAGCGCCAACGCCAGCAGCGCAAGACGCAGGCTGCCGGCTCTGGGGGGCAACGACCTCAACGGCGCGACGCTAAACCTGCGCCCGGCCAGTCGCATGACCTGGTCGAATCCCACGAAGGGCAAGAACACGACAGCCTCGGCCGTCAGGTTTCCCCAGACCAGCATGTAGGCCGCCAGCGCGGCCAGTCGCCACCACTAGGCCAGCAAATTCGGTCCGAGGAAAAGCCAATACCCCAGCAGGAAGAGAACCATGGACACCGCCTGGGGCGCAGGGATGAACTTGTACCATCCGAGCAGGAGGAAGCCGGTGGCGCCGGTCAACGCCAGCGCCATGCCATTCCGGCGCGCTAGGGTCAGCGCCACGGCGGCTGCCGTGCCCCCACACAATACGAGAACGAGCAGGCGGAAGCCGCCCCAGCCCGCAGCGGCGTGCAGGAGTGCCGCCAGGATCTCGAATCCCCATTCGTGGTTGTTCCAGGGCGCTCCGTAGATCGTATAGGAAAACGTGTCGCGATCAGGGATGGCGCCTGTCTGCAGGATCAACTCGCCCGCCCGCGTCTGCCAGTACATATCCCCGTTGGCCAGCGGAAGCGTGGCGAGGTGGACGATGCAAAAACCCAGGAAAGCCAGGCCCGCCGCGGCCCCTGCATCGATGGCCAACTGACCGAACGGGCGGCGCATGGCAGGGGATGGTAGCACGTCGGTTCGGGAGCTTGTTTCCGCGGATTTCGCAGTCACGGGTTTCTTCCACGAGCCTCCTGCTCGGCCACGTGATGTCGAGGTGGAGAGTCGTGAAAACGCCGCACGAGAGACGCTGCCTCCTGAGCCAGACTGTGCGGCTGCTGCGCGTGCCTGGTCCGCGAGCCCGGCGATGGCCTAGTCGGGCGGCCGGGCTGTCAGAAACGCGCGCACGCAGGCGGCGATCTCGTCAGGCGCATCTTCCAGCACCCAGTGGCCACAGTCGGGAAAACGATGGACTTCGGCGTGCGGAAAATGGTGGCGCCAGATGTCCAGCACGCGGGACGGAAAAACCACGTCGCGCTCGCCCCAGCAAATGATGGCCGGGGTTTGCCGGAATTGCGCCAAGCCAGCCTGGATGGCGCTTACCGGGCTGTACGAAGGGTCCGACGGCACGAGCGGCACGTCCTGTGGAAAGCGCAGCAGTGCGATGCGATCGGCCCAGTTTGCATAGGGCGCAAGATAGGCGTCGAGCACTTCGGCTGGCAGAGGCCGGCGCGTGCAACAGGCGCGCGCGGCCGCCCGAATGAAGAAGTCAGAGCTGCGCACGCTCAGCGCTCCCAGCGCGCGGTTGCGCACCAGGCGCAGTGCCGCGGGCACGTGCGCGTCGAGTGGCACGTGAAAGGCGGCGCTGTTGAGCACCACCAGGCGAGCGACGCGCTCGGGAAAGCGCACGGCCCAGGCCATGCCGATCATGGCGCCCCAGTCGTGCATGATCAGGGTCACGCCGCGAACCAGACCCAGGTGATCGAGCAGCGCCGCCAGATCGTCGGCGCGGTTTTGCAGGCAGTAGCGGTACCGGCCGTCGCCGGGCTTGTCGGACAGACCCATGCCCATGTGGTCGGGCACCACCACGCGAAAGCGAGCGCGCAGGGCCAATACCAGCGCGCGGAAATGAAACGACCAGGTGGGGTTGCCGTGCAGCATGACCACCGGCTCGCCCTGGCCCTCGTCGAGGTAGTGCAGGCGCAGCCCGCTGCGATCGAGGAAGTGGTCAGCGAAGGGATACAGCGACTGCGGGACGCGCGAGCGATCCGTCACGGTCGCACTACCAGGTCACGCCGGCCACCGTGCAGTTCAGTCCGCTACCGATGCCGCCCAGGACGATGTGGTCGCCCGGCGACACGCGCTCGGCCTCCACCGCCTTGGACAGGACCATGGGCACCGAGGCAGGACCCACGTTGCCCAGCTCCGGGTAGATGAGAAATGCCTTCGCGAGATCGAAGCCGACGGCGCGGGCCAGCTCCTGCGTGTGCAGTTCGCTCACCTGGTGCAGGGCAAACAGATCGACGGATTCTGCGCTCCATCCTAGATATTTCTGTGCCTGCGCCCAGGTTCGTTGCGCCAGTCCCACGCCGTGGAGCAGCAGGCTGCGAGTATCGGTGATGCCCACGTCGAGCTGGCCCCGGCACAACTGATTGTGCTGGGTAGCGGCCAAGCTGGTCCCGCCGTGGAAGCGATGCCCGCCCGGCGCCAGGCGCGTGTGCGCCAGGATCATGGCGGCGGCGCCCGACCCCACGGTCAGCGTGGCGAGCTGGTCGCGCAACATCTGTGCGTCGCAGCTGCCCGCGCTCAGTCGCGCGAGCGTGGCCTCGACCACGGTACGGCTGCTTTCCCCGTCGACGATCAGGCCAAAGTCGATCTGGCCGCGCTCGATCAGATTGCCCACCAGGTGCATGCCGTCGATGAAGCCCAGGCAAGCGTTGGCGATGTCGAAGTTTAGGCAAGTCTCGGGCAGGCGCAGATTGGCGTGCACGAAGCACGCGACTGACGGCTCGACGTAGTCGCGGCATACCGAGGTGTTGATGAGCGCCCCGATGCGCGCCGGGTCCACGCCCGTGTCAGCCAGAACCTTCCGCCCCGCCAGCGTGGCCGCATCGCTGGGCTGCGTCTGCGCATCCCAAAAGCGGCGTGCCTTCACCCCGGTCAGGCTCTCCAGAAGGCGCGCAGGCATGCCCAGCCGACGGTAGGTCTCGGCCAAGCGTGCATCCAGATCCTCGGATGGGATGCGGTGCGGGGCATCCACATGGGCCACGCCGACGATGGAGACGTTGTCGAACTTCATGAACGGGCTGGGAGTTCTAGCGGATTATTGGGCGGTGAGTAGGGTTTTGAGTGGGCTGGCGCGCCAGTGGCATCACCGCCAGTTCGTTCACCCACAGCCGGCCCGGCGCTGTCGCGGCCGACGCGCCTGGTGGAACCACGATGCGCAGCCGCACCGACAGCCGTCCCCCGCCGTGGTGGGCTGCAATCCGCAAGGGGAACGTGTTCGATTCCCGTGTGGCTTGCGCGACCGAGGCCAGCGAGACCGTCGTGCCCGGCACGTCGGTCCCGACTTGCACGGTGAATTCGCCTGCCGGAACGCTCGCGGATGCGTCCAGCGGCGCGATGTCGAGCGACGCCTGGATCGCATAGTCGCCCGGGGCCAGGCCCAGTTCCGTTCCAGCGGCGATCTCCTTCGCCCGATCGGGCGCCGCCGCCGGGATGGCCAGTCCCACGCCATTCCACACCCCGCGCACAGCGGACGTGCCGTCGTCCTCGTGCGGGCCGGTCCTGCGCCAGGAACACAGGCGCGCTTGCTGGTCCACATGGCAAACCTGGACAGCCCAGCGGTGATGCTCGCGCAGCCTGCCGCCTGCCCAGGCTAGCGTCGGGGAGCCGGCAAAGATGGCGACGATCAGGCCCAAGGAAAGGCCAGCTTCCCAGCGCATCGCCCGAGACATCCGGGGTTCGCGGATGACGGCCCTTGCCGTCCGGGCCAGGCACACGAGCCCGGCCGCAGCGAAGGGAAAAACCAGCAAGGCGATGGGCACGCGATAGCGCGGGTCTGCGAAGATGACGATGTAGAGGCCGGCCAGGACCACAATGAATGGCAGCAGGGTCAGCGCCAGCCAGCGCCGTCGCGCGAGGGCCGTGCCCAGGCCCGCCAGCGCAGCCGCCACCGTTGCCAGCCAGAAGCTGTCCACGATCCACTCGACGGTCGAACGCCAGCGGCTGGCCAGGCTGAGCGCCGGCTCTTGCAGCACACCGGCACGAAAGAGCGGCCAGTAGAGCAGGGCGCGCTCGTGAACCAGCAGGCGCTCGGCCTTGGCGAGAACCAGTCCGAGCGAAAACGCGGGGTCGAAGCGCATCCAGGGCAGGGCCAGGGAAAGCGCCGCCCGATCGGCTTCGCGGTGTGGCTCGGCCAGGACCGTGTAGCCCGTCACTTCGTGGAATATCCGGTTCAGCGAACGCGAGTAGCGGCCGTCGCTGTCGGGGTTGGCGCCGACCAGAGCTGTGATGCCGCCGTGGCTGTCAACGATGAAGGCTTCGCCGTAACGGAGTCGGTTGCGCACGGCCCAGGGCGAGAGCAGCACGGCAGCCACCGCGCATGACAGAACGGTGTTGCGCACGGCCGGCCTCCAGCCGAGTCCGGAGGCGCGAAAGCAGAAGATCGCCAGCACGCAAAGGGGCAGGGCGATGGCCCTGATGTACGTGGCCAGACCCATGAACAGGCCGAATGACACCGCAGCCAGCCGCGGGCGCGCCGGCGAATAGCGCAGAAGGAAGTAGCAGCCGAGGCTGATGAGCGCTGCCGCCGGCATGTCCGTGCCGGTCACGCTGGCCAGGGCCACACCGGCTGGCCAGACCGCACACAGAAGTCCGGCCACCAGCGCCGTTGCCCGACTTTCCCACAGCCGGTGCGCGATGCCGTAGACCGCGCCTGCAGCCAGGCTGCCCGCCACGGCGCCCACGAGCTTGCAAGCCAGCCAGCCCCCGCTCAGCGCCTGCGCGGCCGCCAGCACAAACACGTAGCCAGGCATGAAGATGTACTCCGCATCGAAGGAGCCGAACTTGACCAAGTGGGCTGCCGATTCGACGTACATCGCGAAGTCGCCCACCGGCTTGGTCGGCACCAGCAGGACCCAGCCCACGCGAAGAACCAGGGCCAGCAAGACGACAAGAAAGGCGGTCACTGTGCTACCGGCGCCGGCACGCCCAGGCCGGTCCATATTCCGTCGCGCGACCAGTCATCGAGAAGTCGGCGCCACGGATCGGGTTGTTCGCAACGCACTGTTCGTTCATTGTGTGTGGCCGACCACACCGGGACTGTACTCCAATACCACGCTGGTTCGCCCCGCTTCCTGGCTGCCTGTTCAGTATCGGAAACAGCATGCCCATGTCTCATGAGGCTAACGCAACGATCCCTTGAGACACTCCGGCCTGACGGGCGATCCTGGACCGTGCCTTTCCCCTTCATTACGTGGTAGCTGTTAGCTCGCTGTGGATGCGGGAGAGTGTTTGTGATAGCTGGATATCCTCAGTCTCGCATTCCGAACTGACCGCGCAACGCGCCTAAGAATGTTCTTGTCTCAAATCGCCGGAAGGAGAAACTCGCATGCACCGCTCATCACAATTTCTGCTCGTTCCCCTGACAATGGGGCTTCTGATGTCTTTTGGATGTGCAAAAGGTGGCGGTGGCGGCGGTGGCGGGTCGACGAGCGGCGGCGGCTCGACGAGCAACAGCAGCAACGGCGGGTCGACGAGCAACGGCGGGTCGACGAGCAACGGCGGGTCGACAAGCAACGGCGGGTCGACGAGCCACGGCGGGTCGACAAGCAACGGCGGGTCGACGAGCAACGG
>Ga0181530_10000122_pt1 | contig 94752 bp, 97 predicted proteins | sample PEATcosm2014_Bin_42_FD_119769 | JGI IMG/M metagenome (GOLD analysis project Ga0181530, IMG submission 119769) | Peatland microbial communities from MTU Mesocosm Facility, Houghton, MI, USA - PEATcosm2014_Bin10_60_metaG | ecosystem: Environmental > Terrestrial > Soil > Wetlands > Peat | place...
CGAGTCGCCCATCGCCGCCTTGAACGAGCGGCCGTTCAAGTTCTGGTCGTACCATAGCGGGCGCGGATAGGACCCGGTGATCGCCGTCGGCAGCACCATGTCGCGGGTGGTTTTGAGCATCGGCGTTTTCCTCCGGGCGGCGTTCGGCTGTCGCCTGTCATTGGCCGCTTTTAACAGGCGGTCCACCGCCTGTTATCCGCCTGTTACTGCCGTGGCGCCACCGCCTGTTATCGGCGGCATCTCCTGTTTTTCGGGCCGCGACCTCCGCCATCCTCCGACGCATGCGCCACTGAACGAGCCCGCCGCAGTCGCGAGCCGTCGGCATTATCGCGCTCTGTACCACACGAATTTGGCAATTTTACGGTCGTCGATGGCCATGAGGCGCTACCTCAATCGCCGAAAATCGCCTCGGGCAGCAGCGCCGAGACGACGTAGTTCGGCACGTCGACGACGTTGGAGACGCGCAGATCGACGGCGACGCTGCAGATCACGTAAGCCTGCTCGCGGCTGAAGCCGCGTTCCTGGAGCAATTCCATCATGTTGAGCACGGCGTTGCGACAGGCGAGCGTCAGGTTTTCGGCCTCGATCTCGCCGGCGGCGTTAATCGGCATGCCCATGACGCCGAGAAAGCGCTCGGGCACTGCGAAGCGCGGGTCGGTGAAATAACCCTGCTGCGAGAACACCGGCGAGACGAATTTGCGCCGGTTGGCGAGGCCCTTGTGGATTTTGAAGCGCACGACCGCTGTCGCACCCATCTCGACCGCGGTGACGCAGACCTCGCCGTCGCCTTGGGCGAAATGCCCGTCACCGGTCGAAAACAGCGCGCCGGGCACAAAGACCGGAAGAAACAGCTTCGACCCCTTGGTCAACTGCTTGACGTCGAAATTGCCGCCGTTTTCGCGCGGCGGCAGGGTGCGCAGCCCGGTGAGGCCGCAAGGACCGCCCGGCACCGCGCCGTTGGGGTCGGGCGGCAGTGCCATGCCGCCGGCATCGATGACGCGCTGCTCGCGCGCGGTCCATTCGGCGAGTTTCTCGGGCGACGGCGCGACCCCCGACACGCCCATGAACGGCGCGCCGGGGATGCGCACGCCGGGTATCTCGGCGGAGGTCGCCCAGCCGTCGGCCATCCGCCAATGCACCAGAAACGGCTCGGTCATCACGTCGCGCAGAAAGCCGAGGCCCGGCATGATCGCGCTGAACGCGATGGGCTGCGCGATGATGTCGGTGAATTCGATTTCCAGGATGTCGCCGGGCTCGGCGCCCTTGACGAAGACCGGCCCGGTCAGCGGATGCACCGCGCCGGCATTGATCGAGGGGAAATCGGCGATCGTCGTCGCCGGGGTGATCTGGCCATCGAGCGCGTCGCGCGTCTCGAGCGCGATCTCCTCGCCCTCGCCGATTTCGAGCGCCCGCGCGAGATCGGGATGCCAGCGGTTGTGGCCGCACTGCGGCTCGGCGGCGAGCGGCTTTCCCCGGTCGATGCTGATCCGATGCATGACCTTGCCCTCCGGCGCGGTTCGATAACGGCTCCGTCCGATGTTATCAGACCGGAGCCGTGCCGCGCCCAGCGATACCGGAGCTACCCGTTGCAGCTATGGCCGTCGTGGATGACGTTGGTCGCCGGGTCGAGTTCGGGCGGGTGATAATCGACGATGGGCCCGCAGGCGACGACCGACATCAGCACCAGGCACGCCACTATCCATCGCATCGCGGTCATCCGGCTTGGCGTCGCAGCGGGCTGGTCCAGTCTGGAACAGCCGAGCCCTGCCGCAACGATAGCGCGGGCGATTCCCGAGGTCAAAAGCCAGTGACCGCCACTTCGGTCACGTTTGGTTGACCGGGAACGGCATCTGCCGCGACGGTTGCAATCGGCGAGCCCCCGCGATCCTGCCTATTGGCGCGTTACGGACCGTCGCGCCCCGGCCTGCCTCAATCGAAGGTCAGCACGGTGCGCGCCACCTCGCCGGCCTTCATTGCGCGGAACGCCTCGTTGATGTCGCCGAGATGGCCTTTTTTGGTCACCATCGCGTCAAGGTCGAGCCGGCCCTGTTTGTAGAATTCGAGGTAGTGCGGGATGTCGATCCGGAAGCGGTTCGAGCCCATGCGCGAGGTCTGCACCTTGCACTCGGGACGGATCGCCATCCACGGGAACTCGATCGTCGCGTCGGGCGGCAGCACGCCGACGATCGTCGCGGTGCCGCGGATCGCCAGGCTCTCGATCGCCTGACGGCAGAGCTTGGCGTTGCCGACCGCCTCGAAGGCGTGATCGACACCGGCGCCGCCGGTCAACTCGCGCACCGCCTTCACCGGGTCCGTCTCGCTCGAATTGATGAAATGCGTCGCGCCGACACGCATCGCCATCTGGCGCTTCTGGCCGAATTGGTCGATCGCGATGATCTGGCGTGCGCCGCCGATCCGCGCGCCCTGGACGATTGACAGCCCGACCCCGCCGCAGCCGTAGACGGCGACCGACTGCCCGGCTTCGAGCCCGGCGCTGCGCAGCGCCGCGCCGACCCCGGTCAGGACGCCGCAACCGACGAGCGCCGCCTTGTCGAGCGGGATGTCGGGGTCGATCTTCACGATCGAGTTTTCGTGCAGCAGCATCTTCTCGGCATAGGACGAGACGTTGATGAACTGGCGCACCGGCTGGCCGCCCAGCGACAGGCGTGGTGTTTCGCCTTCCTTGCGGGCGACGATGCTGTTGCTGCACAAATTCGGATGGCCCGAAAGACATTGTGGGCAGGTGCCGCAAAATCCCGAGAGGCAGGCGACGACATGGTCGCCAACGCGAACGGTTGTGACCTCGCTGCCGACCGCCTCGACGATCCCGGCGCCTTCATGGCCGAGCACGATCGGCCGGTCGAGCGGCCAGCGCCCGACGCCGTCGACGACGTGCAGGTCGCTATGGCAGACACCGGTCGCGACCGTGCGCACCAGCACTTCGCGCGCCATCGGCTTGTCGAGATCGATCGTCTCGATGGTCAGCGGGTCATGCGGCTTGCGGAAAATCGCGGCCTCGATCTGCATGGCGTCCTCCTTGCAGGAATTTGCCTCATGCTACACTTCTCGCCACCGGCTTGGGGAGTAAACGCATGGCGAGCGCGCTTGAGGAAAAGGATGCGATCCGCGAGGTCTTGGCGCAGTACTGCTTCGCGCTTGACGGCGGCAGGTTTGACGACATGGCGGCGCTGTTCACCGAGAACGGCACCTGGCACACCGCCTTTGGCAAGGCGACTGGGCGCAAGGCGATCGCCGAGTTCGCCGCCGGGCTGCGCGCCCATCGGCCGGGGCCGACGCCGCGCGCGATCCATCACGTGACCAATGTCGTCATCGCGCTCGACGGCGACAGCGCCAAGGTGCGCTCGAACTGGACGACCGTGCAGAACTCGCCCGAGGGGCCGAAGATCGGCTCGGGCGGCGCCTACGACGACGATATGATCAAAGAGGGCGGGCGCTGGCTGTTCCGCTACCGCACGATCGACCGCTACATCCGGCCGGAGGAATGAGGATGCGCCAGTATCTAATCGGGCTTGGGCTCGCCGGTCTCATCGTGGCGCCGGCGCAGGCGCAATTGCTGACCCACAAGGATCTGTCGCTGGCGGTGGCGACGACAATCGCGCAGACCGCGCTGGAGAAGTGCACGAGCCAGGGCTACGGCTGCTCCGTCGTCATCGTCGATCGCGCCGGCGACACGATCGTCGCGCTGCGCAGCGACACCGCGAGCCCGCATACGATGGAGAACGCGAGGCGCAAGGCCTATACCGCGCGCACCTTCAAGATGCCGACCAGCGATTATGCCAAACGCTATGCCGACAACAATCCGGTCGTGCACCAGCAGGTGACCCTGCCCAATATCATCGCCATTCCCGGCGGATTGCCGATCAAGGTCGGCGACGACGTGATCGGCGGGGCGGGGCTCTCCGGCACGCCGGGGGTCGACGAGCCGTGCGTGCAGGCGGGCATCGACAAGGTCGCCGACCAGCTCAAATAAGCCGCGTCTGCGGAGCGCGTGGCACGGCTGACAAGCTCGTGGAGCCTTGGATCGAGACCTATCGCGGTGCGGCGTCGCCGTGGGAATGCGACGTTACCGAGCATTTCACGATGGGCTTCTATTTCGACCGGATCGCGATGGCCGAAGCCGCGCTCGCGGAAGGACTGGGGCTGCTGAACACATTGCGCGGCGGCCGCTTCGCCCGATGCTTTGATGTTCGGCTCGTGCGCGAATTGCACGCCGGCAGCGCCTTTCACATCGAGAGCGCCGCGCTCGGCGACGGCGACGATTTGCACCTGGGCCACCGGGTGGTCAATTCCGCGTCCGGCGAGATCGCCACCTGGTTCAAGGCGCGCTGGGAAGGATGCGCCGCGCGGCTGCCGCGGGAGCGGATCGGCGTCTGGGATGGGCCACAATTCGCAACCTGGCCACAACCGAAGGGGCTGACGGGCTTGATCCCGAGCACAGCCGGTCGGGTGCAGCCGGGCGATCTCGACGAGTTCGGACGCATGGGGCTCCCCGGCATGATCCACAAGTTCAGCGACGCGGCGGTGCAGTTCGGCGCCGCGATCGGGTTGACCGCGGATTACATCAAGACCGCCCGGCGCAGCTTCTCGGCCTTTGAATTGCGGTTGCGGATCGCCCGGTGGCCCAAACTCGGCGACGCCTATTGCATCGACACCGGCCTTGCGCATCTCGGCAACACGTCGCTGCGCTATCTGCATGTGATGCGCGATCCCAAGACAGGGAAGGAAATCGCTCGGATGGACCGATACGGCGTACAGCTTGACCTCGACGCCCGCCGCCCGGCGCCGCTGGCCCCAGAATTGCGCAGACGCGCGCAATGCCTGCTGCTGTCGATGGACCCTTAACCGGACTGGAAGGACGATGGAACCTTGGATCGAGACCTGTCGCGGCACCGTCCCGTCGTGGGAGACCGACGTCACCGAGCATTGGACGATCGCCTATTACTTCGACCGCGTCGCGCTTGCCGAGGCGGCGCTCGCCGAGGAACTGGGGCTGCTCGACACGCTTCGCGAAGGGGCGTTCATCCGGCGCTACGACGTGCGCTTCGGGCGCGAATTGCGCGCCGGCGCGAGCTTTCATATCGAGAGCGCGGCGCTAAGTCCCGTCGGCGGCCAAGCGAGAGGCTTGCGACTCGGCCACCGCTTTGTCGATTCGGAAAGCGGCGAGATCGTGACCTGGTTCGACGAGCATTGGGACGGGGTCGCCGTCAGTGTGGCGGCGGAGCGCATCGGCGCGTGGGAGGGGCCGGAGTTCGAGGCGCGTCCCGAGCCGACATCGCTGGCGGGCGCGATCCCGTCGGCGCGGGGCCGGGTGAAGCCGCAGGAGCTCGACGAGTTCGGCCGGCTCGGCATCGCCGGCCTCGTCCACAAATTCACCGATGCGTGCATCCAGGCGGGCGCCGCGATCGGCCTCACCGCCGACTACATCAAGAGCGCGCGGCGGGCCTATTCGACCTTCGAATTGCGCCTCAAGGTCGAGCGTTCGCTTGGCGTCGGCGGGCCGTTCCAAGTCGATAGCTGTATCGCCCAGCTCGGCAATTCGTCGGTGCGTTTCGTCCACGTGATGCGCGACCCGCGCACCGGACAGGAGATCGCCCGGCTCGGCCAATTCGGCGTGCAGCTCGACCTCGACGCGCGGCGCCCGGCAGGGCTCGCGCCCGAATTGCGCGAGCGCGCGCAGCGCCTCGTCGTGCCGACGGGGTAACCGTTCAGCCGCCCGGCGCGGCTTCGACAGCCACCGGGCTTCCGGCCGGCGCGTAGGCCTCTTCCTCCTCCGAAATGTCCCGATTGGTGTAGTCCGGCAGGAAGGCCGTCGCCGACACGCTGACGACCGCGCAGATCAGGATATAGATCGCCACCGAATAGCCCGAGCCGGTAGCAGCGAAGAGCGCGGTCGCGATCAGCGGCGCCGGCCCGCCGGCGATCACCGAGGACAGATGATAGCCGAGCGAGGCGCCGCTGTAGCGTAGCCGCGGCGGGAAGCATTCGGCGATCATCGCCGCCTGCGGCCCGTACATCATATCGTGCGGGATGAACGACAGGATGACCGCGAAGAAGATCACGCCGGGAAGGGCCGTATTCAACAGCGCGAAATAGACAAAGCCGAAACCCCCCATCGTGACGGCGCCGATCAGGTACATCCGCTTGCGGCCGATGCGGTCGGAGAGGTGGCCGCACAACGGCGTCGTGACCGCCGACAACATTGTCGCGACCATCACCGCGGCCAGTAGCAGGTTGCGCGTCGCGTGCAACGCCGTCGTGCCGTAAGTGAAGATGAAAGCGGCGAAGATGTAGAACGGGCCCTGCTCGGCCATCCGGCAGAAAGCGGTCAGCGCGATCAGCCGGGGCCGCTGCCGCAGCACTTCGAGGACTGGCGTCCGCTCGACACGCTTATCCTCAACGAGGCGGCGGAAGATCGGCGTCTCGAGGATGCCGAGACGGATATAGAGCCCAATCCCAACCATGATGATGCTGAGCCAGAACGGCACGCGCCATCCCCAGGTGAGAAACTGGTCGCCCGAGATCCAACTGAATAGGAGCACCATCAGATTCGCGAGAAACAGGCCGGCGGGGCCGCCCCATTGCGGCCAGGAGGTGATGAACCCGCGATGGGAATTGGTCTTGGCCCATTCCATCGCGATCAAGGTCGCGCCGCCCCATTCACCACCGATACCCATGCCCTGGACGAAGCGCACGATGGTCAAGATCACCGCGCCCCAGATGCCGATCGAGGCGTAGCCCGGCACGAACCCCACGGCGAAAGTCGACAACCCGGTCAGCAGGAGGGTCGTGATCAAGGTCACCTTGCGGCCGACCCGGTCGCCGTAATGGCCGAACAGCGCCGCGCCGACCGGTCGCGCGACAAAGCCGACGGCATAGATGCCGAAGGCCTGCAAGGTTCCCATCAGCCGGTCGGATGACGGGAAGTAGAGGCTGGCGAAGACGAGCGGCGCGACCTGCACGTAGAGCAGGAAATCATACGCCTCGATGATCGTCCCGACGGTGCCGGCGACAACGGCGCGGCGCAGTTGGCGGGCATGCTCGGCGTCGGAGAGACCCGAAACGGGAATCGCAGCTGCAGCCATCGTATGACCTCCCTGTGTCGTGCTCTCTCGGCGGACAGAGCCGCCATGGGCACTTTTCAGGGAACGATGTTATCAGCCGCCGGCACGCGGGAACAAGATACGGTCTGGTACCCTGATCTAAACCAGCATCCCGACCACCGCGCCCGACATGCAGCCCGCCATCGTGCCGGAGAGGATCGAGCGCAGGCCCAGCGCGACGATTTCGGGGCGGCGCTCGGGCACCATCGCGCCCATGCCGCCGATCAGGATGCCGAGGCTGCCGAAATTGGCGAAGCCGCACATCGCGTACGTCATCACCAGGCGTGAATGTTCGCTGATCTGGTCGGCCGGCAACTTCGCCAAGTCCACATAGGCAATGAATTCGTTGAGCACGACCTTGGCGCCCATCAGGTTCGCCGCTGTCGCGACCTCGCCGGCGGGGATGCCGATCAGCCACATGATCGGGCGAAACGCATAGGCGAACAGGCGTTGCAGGGTGATCGGCTCGTCACCCCATTGCGGCAGCAGCCCGAGCGCCGCATTCAGCAGGCTGACCAGCGCGATCACCACCACGAGCATCGCGACGATATTGGCCAGCAGGACGATGCCGTCGCGCGTGCCCTTGGCGACCGCGTCCATCGAGCTGACCGGCGGGTCCAGGATGATCAGCTCCGTGGTTTCCGAGGGGTCGGGGCGAAACGGCACCATCAGCGCGGCGAGCGCCAGCGCGGCCGGGGTGCTGATCACCGCGGCGACCAGGATATGGCCGAGCGAGTTGGGAATGACCGGTCCGAGGATCGAGGCGTAGAGCACCATCACCGTGCCGGCGATCCCGGCCATGCCGCAGCTCATGAGCGCGAAGAGTTCGCCGCGTTCGAGCCGCAGCAGATACGGCCGGATCAACAGCGGCGCCTCGATATGCCCGACAAAGATGTGCACCGCGGCGCCCAAGCCGAGCGGCCCGCCGATCCCGATCGTGCGCCGCAGCACCCAAGCGAAGGCCTGGACGATGCGTTGCAGCACGCCCCAATGGAACAGGAGCGTCGCCAGCGCGCTGATCACCAGCACCAACGGCAGCGCGCGAAACGCGAAGATGAAGGCGGCGCCGGGGTGGGACTCGGCGAACGGCAGCGACCCGCCGCCTAGATAGCCGAAGACAAAGCCGGTGCCGGCGTCGGTCGCCTTTTGCAACGCCTCGACGCCGTCGTTGAGCAGCAGGAACGCTCGCGACGCCGGCGGAAACTTGAGCAACAGCACGGCGGCCGCGACCTGCAGCAACAGCCCGGCGACAACCACCCGCAACCGCACGCGAAACCGGTCCTCGCTGATCGCCCAGGCGATCAGCAGCAGCACCGCTATGCCCAACAACCCCCGCATCCCACCCCGCTAGCCCGGCTCTAACCGCATGGTGAGAATGTCGCGAACCCAGGACGAGCGAAAGCCCCCGGATGTAATTCAACTGCAACGTGGCGAAGGATCGGCGGCTTCCTTAAGCTGCGACGAAACACCGGAGAAGCGCCGATGGATAACGGCATCGCGGGGATCGACCACATCATCGTCGGCGTCGAGAATCTGGAGCGCGCCCGGCTCGGCTGGACGCGGCTCGGCTTCACCGTGACCCCGCGCGGCCGCCATATCGGCCAAGGGACGGCGAATTACTGCATCATGTTCCGGCGCGACTATCTGGAGCTCTTGGGCTTTGTCGAGCGCGACGAATACGGCCACCGGCTGGAAGCCTTCCTGGCCCGGCGCGAAGGGCCGATGTCGGTCGCGTTCGCTCCGGCGCGCAACGCGGCGGCGACGCGCGAGGCGCTCATCGGGCTCGGCCTTCGTCCGGGCGAGCCGCGCGCGCTCGGCCGCGCGCTCGAGCTGCCGGAAGGCGCGGTAGTGCCGCGCTTTACGCTGCTGACCGTGCCGCTGGACGAAACCCCGGCGCTCGACTGTTTTGTCTGCGGCCATCTGACCCCCGATCTGGTGCGTCGCCCGCGTTGGCTGTCGCATCCGAACGGCGCCTCCGGGATCAAGACCGTGCATCTCCTCGTCGCCGATCCGGCGGCGCTGGCGAACGCCTATATGCGGTTGGCCGGCGCCGAGCAGGTGAGCGGTACCGCCGGCTCGCTCGCGGTCAGGCTCGGCCGCCACCGGCTCTTGTTCACGACCGTCGAGCGGTTTCGCGCGTCCCATCCAGGGGTCGCGGTGCCGGGCGATTTCCCGATGCCGGGCATCGTCGCGCTCGATCTCGCGGTCCGCAGCCGCAAGCGGACCGCGGCCTATCTCCAGAAAGCCGGCATCGTGTTCGACGAATTGCCCGACGGCCGCCTCGCGGTCGCCCCCGGTGAGGCGAACGGCACGGTCATCCTGTTCGGCGACGGGTAGCTATCCAGGCAGCCGTTCCGCAACGATGTTCCAGTGCCACGAGCCGGGCTTTTGCTGTTGCGTCTGGGAGAGGCTCAACAGCTCAAACCCGGAGAAGAGCGACACCAGCACCGGCGCGTCGCAATAGAAATGCGGGTGGTCGCGCTCCCCGGTGCCCTCGACCACGAACGTATCCGGGGCGATGCGGCGGCCGATCCCGTAATTCGAGTTGCGGGTCGGCAGCATGGTGCCCTGGTAGAGGCCACCCGGCTTCAGCACGCGCCAGATTTCGGCGAGGCGCGCCCCGGCATCGCCGAGCGTGCCGTGGTAGATGACATTCCACGACAGCACGAAATCGAAGCTGCCATCGGCATAGGGCAGCGCGTCGGCATTGCCGTGCTTGAACCCCAGCTGGAGCCCGCGCGCCGCCGCGGCGTCGCGCACCACGTCGAGCCCGGTCGCGCTGCCGTCGAAGGCCTCGACCGCGAACCCGCTCTCGGCCAGCAGCAGCGCGTGGCGCCCGAAACCGCAGCCGAGATCGAGCGCGTCCCGGCGCCGCGCGCCTTCAGCTCGGGCAGCAGCGCCACCACCGCCGGATGCGGGTCGAGCCAATCGGCGCGGCCGGCATCCGTCGCCCAGCGTTTGTCCCAGGCGCCGATCGCGGTTCCGGTTTGCATACCATCAGCCATCTGACCGCCTCCTCACACATTGAACCGGAAATGCATGACATCGCCGTCGGCGACGACGTAATCGGCGCCTTCCAGCCGCATCTTGCCGGCCTCCTTGGCGCCCTGTTCGCCGCCGCAGGCGACGAAATCGGCGTAGGAAATCGTCTCGGCGCGGATAAAGCCCTTTTCGAAATCGGTGTGAATGACACCAGCCGCCTGCGGCGCCTTGGCGCCGTGCGCTACCGTCCACGCGCGCGCCTCCTTGGGGCCGACGGTGAGGAAGGTGACGAGGTCAAGCAGCCGGTAACCGGCGCCGATGACGCGAACGAGCCCCGGCTCGTCGAGCCCCAGGGCGCCGAGGTAGTCACGCCGCTCGGCCGCGTCGCCGAGCTGCATAAGTTCGGCTTCAATCGCCGCAGAGATCACCACCGCTTGCGCACCCTGCGCCGCAGCGTACGTAGCGACCCGACGGCTCTCCTGATTGCCCGTCGCTGCGTCGGCCTCATCGACATTGGCGATATAGAGCACCGGCTTGCCGCTCAAAAGCTGCAGCGGCCGCAACTGCTCCGGCGGCACGCCGGCGGCGCGTGCCGGTCGCCCGTCGCGCAGCGCCGCCAGCAACGGCTCCGCGATCTCGATGAGCGCCTTCGCCTCCTTGTCGCCGCCGCGCGCGCGCTTCTCAGCGGCACTCACGCGGCGTTCGAGACTGTCGAGGTCAGCCAGCATCAACTCGGTCTCGACCACCTCGGCGTCGCGAACCGGATCGACCGAGCCTTCGACATGGACGACGTTGTCGTCGGCAAAACAGCGCAACACATGGCCGATCGCGTCGACCTCGCGGATGTGGCCGAGGAATTGGTTGCCGAGCCCCTGGCCTTGCGCGGCGCCGCGGACGAGTCCGGCGATATCGACGAATTCAAGCTGCGTCGGCACGATCCGCGCCGATTTGGCGAGACGCGCGCAAACCTCCAGCCGCTCGTCGGGGACCGCGACCCGGCCGACATTCGGCTCGATCGTGCAGAACGGATAGTTCGCGGCCTCGGCCGTCTGGGTCGCGGTCAGGGCATTGAATAGGGTCGATTTGCCGACGTTCGGCAGACCGATTATTCCACAGGAAAAGCCCATCTACGGTACGGCCTCGTCAGAGCCCGGCGCCGCCGGCGGGGTAAAGCGGCGCGCCACCTCGCTCATAAAGGCCGGCGCGTCGCCCGCGAGCAAGAGCGGGATCGTCTCGGCCACCGCGTCGAGCAGCGGCCCGACCCACTCTCTGATCTCCTCGGCCGGGAAATTCTGCAGCACATAAGGCTGCACCAACTCCTTGACCCCGGGATGGCCGACGCCGATCCGCACCCGCCAGTAATCGGCGCCCAACAGCGCATCGATCGAACGCAGCCCGTTATGCCCGGCGCTGCCACCGCCCTTCTTGACCCGCAGCTTCCCCGGCCGCAGATCGATCTCGTCATGAATGACGACGATCTCGCCGGGCGGGATCTTGTAGAAGCTCGCCGCCGCTAGCACCGCCTCGCCGGAATCGTTCATAAAGGTCTGCGGCTTCAGCAGCAGGCGCTTCTCGCCGCCGATCGACCCTTCCGCCAATTCGCCCTTGAAGCGGTCGCGGAACCCCGGGAACCCGTGCTGGCGGGCAATCGCGTCGACCGCGACGAAGCCGACATTGTGGCGGTTCTTGGCAAAGCGGGGCCCCGGATTGCCGAGACCGACGACCAGGCGCATCGGCTAGTCGCGCAACCTCAAGCTTCCGGCGCCGGAGCAGCCGGCGCCCCAGGCGCTGGCGCTTCGCCCTCGGCGCCTTCCTCGGGCAGCGGTGCCGCAGCCGCGGCTACGGCGGCTGCCGCGGCCGCAATCGCCTCTTCGCGCACCGCCGACGACGCGGCGATCGTGGCGACCGTCGAGTCGCGCGAGCCCAGCACCGGGCGCACGCCTTCCGGCAGCGTTATTGCCTCGATATGGACGCTCTCGCCGATTTCGAGCCCGTCGAGATCGACGGTGAGCCGATCGGGGATGGCGTCGACCGAGCAGGCGACGTCGATGTTGTGGCGGATGATGTTGAGGATGCCGCCGCGCCGCAGGCCTGGCGCCCTGTCCTGGTTGATGAAGGTGACAGGCACGCTGACCGTGACCCGGGCGCCGGCGCCGACGCGCATGAAATCGACATGCAGCGCCGCGTCGCTGATCGGGTGGGCCTGGACCTCGCGCGCCAGGGTGCGGTGCACGGTGCCACCGACCGACACATCGACGAGCGTCGCGAAAAATCCGGCGCGGTTCACCGCGCGCGACAATTCGCGCGGCTCGAGGCTGATCTGCACCGGCTCCTTGCCGTCGCCGTAGATGATGCCGGGAACGCGCCCGCCGCGCCGCGCCGCCCGGGACGCGCCCTTGCCGGCGCGGTCGCGCGGCTCGGCGCTGAGGCTGATAATTTCGGGCATTGGAACCAACTCCTCTCATTGAAAAACGGGCGGCACGCCGCCCGTTTCCGCATTCGCCGAATATAGTCTCAATTGAACAGGCTGGAAACCGACCGTTCCTCGCTGATCCGCAGGATCGCCTCGGCCATCAGCGGCGCGATCGTCAGCTGCCTGATATTGCGCGACAGCCGCACCGCCTCGGTGGCGACGATGCTGTCGGTCATCACCAGCTTCTCGATCGGCGATGCCGCCACCCGTGCCACCGCGCCGCCCGACAGCACGCCGTGCGTGACATAGGCATATACGGCTTTGGCCCCCGCGTCGATCAGCGCCTGCGCGGCGTTGCACAGCGTCCCGGCGCTATCGACGATGTCATCGACAAGGATGCAATGGCTGCCCTTCACGTCGCCGATGATGTTCATCACCTCGGAGACGCCGGCGCGCTCGCGCCGCTTGTCGATGATCGCGAGATCGACATCGAGCCGGCGGGCGATGTCGCGCGCCCGCAGCACGCCGCCGACATCGGGCGAGACGATCACCAGCTCCTGTTTCGCGTGGTGCTCGTGGATCTCCTTCACCAGCACTGGCGAAGCGTAGAGGTTGTCGACCGGGATGTCGAAAAATCCCTGGATCTGCGCCGCATGCAGATCGAGGGTGAGGACCCGGTCGGCGCCGGCGGCGGTGATCAGATTGGCGACGAGCTTGGCCGAGATCGGCGAGCGCGACGACGATTTGCGGTCCTGCCTGGCATAGCCGTAATAGGGGATCACCGCGGTGATCCGCCGCGCCGAGGCGCGCTTCAACGCGTCGAGCGTCACCAGCAATTCCATCAAATGGTCGTTGGCCGGGTAGGAGGTCGACTGGATAATGAAAACATCCTCGCCGCGGACGTTTTCGTGGATCTCGACGAACACCTCCATATCCGAGAATCGGCGGACGCTGGCGCGGGTCAGGGGCTGGCTCAGATACGCCGAAATCGCCTCGGCGAGCGGCCGATTGCTGTTGCAGGCAAGGATTTTCATGGGCGCCGGATATCGGCGTTGCCGCGGACCGGTCCCGCAGCTTCACGCTCATCCAATTGTAATAAACCGCCCGCGCAGACGCAATCGATAGAGGCTGCGGCCAAGAGAGGCAATTGCCGAAAAACGCAGCGCGCTGAATGCTCATCCAATTGTAATAAACCGCCCGCGCAGACGCAATCGATAGAGGCTGCGGCCAAGAGAGGCAATTGCCGAAAAACGCAGCGCGCTGAATGCTCATCCATAGAGCAAACGCGCTTTTAGCCCCGCGCGGGCTGGTGGCATGGTTCTTGTACCAGGAAAAATTAGGTCCGGACTGCCTCGGCGGCGGTCGATCCGGGCCGGGATCGCCGGATCGCATCCGGACCTCATTCCCGGACCAGCTTCCGGCTTTGCGTCTGTTTATGGTCCGCGCCGGTTCGGCGAAGTAGGTTGCGGCCCGATGCGGTTCGCCCTTGCCTTGGTCCTGATGACAGCGACTGCAAGAGCGGTGCAGGCGGCTTCGATCGGGCTGGTGCTGGCGGTCGACGTGTCGGAAAGCGTCTCGACCGAGCGCTATCTGCTGCAGCATGACGGGATCGCCCGCGCCTTCGAGACGCCAAAACTGACGGACGCGATCGCCACCGCGCCGGGCGGCATCGAGGTGCTGGTGCTCGAATGGTCCGACCCCGACAAGATCGCCGTGACCGTCGATTGGAGCTCGGTCGCCGATCGCAAAAGCGCCGCCGCCTTCGCGGCCGTGGTGCGCGGCACGACGCGCTCTTCGTACGGGCTGACCGCGATCGGCGCGGCGATGCTGGCCGGCGGTGCGGCCCTCGACCGCATCCCGGAGCCGGCGGCGAACAAGATCATCGACGTCTCGGGCGACGGCATGGCCAATTTCGGCCCGGCGCCGGCGCCGGTGCGCGACCAGCTGGTCGCGCAAGGGATCACGATCAACGGTCTGGCGATCCTGACCGAGGAACCGTGGCTCGCCGATTATTACCGCGCCAACGTGATCGGCGGCCCGGCCGGGTTCTGCCTGGTCGCCGAGAACATGGACAGCTTCGCCGAGGCGATGCTCAAGAAACTGGTGCAGGAGATCGCCGGGGAGCCGGCACATCTTGCTGAAGGCCACGCTTTACGGTGAACCGTTTTCTATCGTCACCTCCACGGAAGCGGGGCCCAGGGGCAACTGTCAAATCGCTTGCCCCTGAGTTTCCGCGTTCGAGAAAGATCAGATGCAATAGGTCCGCATCGGCGGGAAGCCGTTGAACCCGACCGAGGCATAGCTTGCGGTGTAGGCGCCGGTCGACAGGATCTCGACCTTGTCGCCGACCTCGAGACCGAGCGGCAGCTGGTATTCGGTCTTCTCGTAGAGGATGTCGGCGCTGTCGCAAGTCGGGCCCGCGATCACCACCGGTCCCGCCGGCCCGTTCCGGCCCGGCGTCTCGATCCGGTACTTGATGCTCTCGTCCATCGTCTCGGCGAGCCCGTTGAACTTGCCGGCATCGAGATAGACCCAGCGCTTGCCGCAGTCACCCTTGTCGGAGACGAGCACCACCTCGCTCTGAATGATCCCGGCATTGCCGACCAGAGAGCGGCCCGGCTCCACGATGATTTCCGGGATCTGGTTGCCGAAATGTTTGGTCAGCGCCGCGGTCACCGCGCCGGCATAGGCCTCGACCGGCGAAACCTCGGCGCGATAGCGGGCCGGGAACCCGCCGCCGATATTGACCATGCGCAGGTTGATATCGGCCTCCGCCAGCAGCGAGAACATGCGCGCGGCCGAGGCCACCGCGCCGTCCCACTGGCCGAGATCGGTCTGCTGCGAGCCGACATGGAACGACACCCCATAGGGGTCGAGCCCATGGTCGCGCGCCTTGCACAGCAGCTTGACCGCCAGTTCCGGGGTGCAGCCAAATTTGCGCGATAGCGGCCAGTCGGCACCCGCGCACGACACCAGGATGCGGCAGAATACCCGCGATCCCGGCGCGGCGCGCGCCAGCTTATCGAGCTCGGCTTCGCTATCGAACGCGAAGAGGCGGATGCCGGCTGCATAGGCAGCGGCGATGTCGCGCTCCTTCTTGATCGTGTTGCCGAAGGACAGCCGCTCCGGCGTCGCGCCATTGTCGAGGCACAGCTCGATCTCGGCCGGGCTGGCCACGTCAAAATTCGAGCCCTTCTTTGCCAGCATCGCGACGATCTCCCGCGCAGGGTTCGCCTTCACCGCGTAGTAGACGCTGGCGATCGGCAGATAGCGCCGCAGCATGTCGTAGGCCCGAGCGACGATGTCGAGATCGACGACGAGGCACGGGGTCTCGGGCACGTTTTCCGCAAGAAAGCGGGAGATCTTCTTGTTCATCGACCGGGGATCCTTCCCGAACAGGAATCAAACTAACCGAAGCTCAGCGTCATGCTCCGCTCGCGCCCACCTCTTTGGCAGGAACGAATCGGCGTGACCTGAAACAGATCGAAAAGAGCCGACCGATACGGGAAATCCGTATCGCAGCTGATTTTGGTTAGCTTAGACTGCTCGGATCGGTGACCCGGCTGCCCCGCCCGCGAAGGCGGGTGCCGCGCAGAACGGCATCAGGGCAGGGCTCTATCGCCCACACAGGGATTGCAACCATATCGACCTCCCTCTCGGGACCGGCATTGAGGCCGGACTGCCAAAAAGGACGCGTTACGTCGTTGCATAACCACCAAGGGCCATAGGCACGTGCGAGTGCGTCAACGGGCGGATAGATACGCGCAAATTTCTCGATTGCAAGGAAAAATCCTGAGCGATTTTCGGTATAGCGATCCGCCGGTCTACGGCGCCTCGCGCAGCGGAATCGCGCCGAGCTCCTTGCCGGTCGCGAGATCGATGACGACCAGCTCCACCGAGCCGTCGACGAGATCGACTTGCAGAACGATTCGGTCCGCGCCGGTGCTTATCGCCTCGATCTTGGAGCCATGCGGCAGGACGATCGGCGGCGCGCTGAACGCCGCCGGCAGCGTCGGAGCGCGGTGCGACAGCCGCGCCGCGATCGCGACGACCAGCACCGCGACGCCGGCGACGAGCATCAACCCCATCACGACGACAAGGGTCTTCAGGGCGCGCACGCCGCCCAAACCGTCATTGCTCGGGCGCTCCCCGCAATGACGACGGAAGTGAGGCTTTTGCTCGGCGCCGCCGCCCATGGCCAGCGGCTCGATCGCGCCTTGCAGCAGGGCCTGCCCGAGCTATCGCGCTCCCGTCTCAAACAGCTGATCCTTTCCGGCCAAGTGAGCGATGACGGGTCCGATCGCGCAAACGTGATCCGCGATCCAGCGCGGAAAGTCAAAAGCGGACAAACTTTCGTCGTAATTCTCCCCGAGCCTGATGCTGCGACGCCGCAAGCTCAGGCAATCCCGCTCGATATTCGGTTCGAGGATGCACATCTCATCGTCATCGACAAGCCCGCGGGGCTGGTGGTTCACCCGGCGCCCGGTAATCCCGACGGCACGCTGGTCAACGCGCTGCTCGCACATTGCGGCGACAGCCTTGCCGGGATCGGCGGGGTGCGTCGGCCGGGGATCGTCCATCGTCTCGACAAGGACACGAGCGGGCTTATCGTCGTCGCCAAGACCGAGGCCGCGCACCGCGCGCTGTCGCGCGATTTCGCCGCGCGCCGCATCGCGCGCGCCTATGCCGCAATCGTCTGGGGCGTCCCGGTCCCGCCAGCGGGCGAGATCGCCCGCAATATCGGGCGCAGCATGAGCAATCGCAAGAAAATGGCGGTGGTCGCCGATTCGCGCGGCAAGCCGGCGGTGACCTGCTACCGGCTCGAACGCGCCTTCGCCGACCAGGCGGCGCTGATCGAATGTCGCCTGATGACCGGGCGCACTCACCAGATCCGCGTTCATCTGTCGCATCGCGGCCATCCGCTGATCGGCGATCCGGTTTACGGCGGCCGCGCCGGAAGGGCGCTCTCGGTCCCGGCCTTCCCGCGCCAGGCCTTGCATGCCCGCCATCTCGGGTTCAGCCATCCGGCGAGCGGGGAATATCTGGCCTTCGACAGCGATCTCCCATCCGACATGGCTGAGTTGTTAATCACCTTAGAGCGACTTTAAACTGGACGAAAGCTGACTATTTTAGTAGGGTATGGGAACGCTGCACTGGAATGCGCGTTCTCCGGTTTCAGCGAAAAGGGGAAAAATCGTCCATGCCAAGCGTATCCGTACCTTCGCTTTCCGGCGAGGGCAGCCTGACGCGGTATCTCCAGGAGATCCGCAAGTTTCCGATGCTCGAGCCGGAAGAAGAATACATGCTCGCCAAGCGCTGGAAGGAGCAGGAGGAGCCGGAGGCGGCGCACCGCCTGGTGACCAGCCATCTCCGCCTCGTCGCCAAGATCGCGATGGGCTATCGCGGCTACGGCCTGCCGCTCTCCGAGCTGATCTCGGAGGGCAATGTCGGCATGATGCAAGCGGTCAAGCGCTTCGATCCCGATCGCGGCTTCCGCCTCGCGACCTATGCGATGTGGTGGATCCGCGCGGCGATTCAGGAATACATCCTGCACTCATGGTCGCTGGTGAAGATGGGCACCACCGCGGCGCAGAAAAAACTGTTCTTCAATTTGCGTAAGCTGAAGGGTCAGTTGCAGGCGGTCGATGACGGCGATTTGTCGCCGGAGAACCTGAAGAAGATCGCGACCGAGCTCGACGTGCCCGAGGCTGACGTGATCAGCATGAACCGACGCCTCGCCAGCCCCGACCATTCCTTGAACGCGCCCCTGCGCAGCGACAGCGAGGGCGAGTGGCAGGATTGGCTGGTCGACGAGACCGAAAGCCAGGAAACCAGGCTCGGCGAGAAGCAGGAGCTGGGCCTGCGCCGCGATCTGCTCGAAAAGGCGATGACGCACCTCAACGATCGCGAGCGCCACATTCTCGGCGAGCGGCGGTTGAAGGACAGCCCGACGACGCTCGAGGATCTGTCACAGCAATACGGCATCTCGCGCGAACGGGTGCGCCAGATCGAGGTGCGCGCCTTCGAGAAGCTGCAAAAGGCGATCAAGGCCGCCGCGATCGAGCGCCGACTGGTGGCCTGATCTTTCGTAATCCGGCAAAAGCCGGGGCGCGGGGGCGAGCGACGGAACGATTGCCCTGCGCTCCTGCTCGGCGGGAAAAGACGAGCAGGAGTGGATTCCCAGTAAATTGATCTTACCTTAGGTTTCGCTGCCGGCGCGGGTGTGCTGGCAAATACCTGACCGTGCCGTGACAGCGATCGCCGATCATCCGAGCCATCATCATCCGGCGGCGCAGACGGCGATCGACCCCGTGTGCGGCATGACCCTCGACCCGGCGACGCCGCTGCATCACGCCGAACACGCCGGGCGGCACTATTTCTTCTGCGGGGCGCGCTGCAAGGAACGGTTCGTCGCCGAACCGGCACGCTTTCTCGCATCGAAAGCGCCGGCGCCGATCGGTGCCGGCGCGTGGACTTGCCCGATGCATCCCGAAATCGTGCAGGACCGTCCGGGGATTTGCCCGCTCTGTGGCATGGCGCTCGAACCGGCGCTGCCGGCGGCCGACGACACGCCCGACCCCGAGCTGCGCGACATGGCACGGCGATTTTGGCTCAGCGCCGTGCTCGCCGTGCCGCTGCTGGGTATCGGCATGTTCGAGCCGAGTTTCCCCGGCGTCGTCTGGCTGCAAGTCGCGCTGGCGACGCCGGTGGTCTTGTGGGGTGGCGCGCCGTTCTTCAAGCGCGGCTGGCAGTCGCTGAAAAACCGCCGGCTCAACATGTTCACCTTGATCGCGCTTGGCACCGGCATCGCCTATGGCTACAGCCTCGTCGGCGCGGTGCTGCCCGGCGTCTTCCCGTCGGCATTTCGCACGATGGACGGCGGCGTGCCGCTCTATTTCGAGGCAGCCGCGGTGATCGTCACCCTGGTCTTGCTGGGCCAGGTGCTCGAATTGCGCGCCCGGGCGCTGACCGGCGGCGCAATCCGCGCGCTGATGGATTTGGCGCCGCGCTTCGCGCGGATCGTCCGCGACGGCGGCGACGCCGACATCCCGCTGGCGGAGATCGCGCCCGGCGATCGGTTGCGCGTGCGACCGGGCGAAAAAATCCCGGTCGACGGCATCGTGGTCGAGGGCGTGAGCACGATCGACGAGTCGATGCTGACCGGCGAGCCGCTGCCGGTCGAGAAGCGGGTCGGCGATCAGGTCACGGGCGGGACGCTCAACCGCGCCGGCAGCTTCGTGATGCGGGCCGAGCGGGTCGGCGCCGAGACGGTGCTGGCGCGCATCGTCGCGCTGGTCGCGACGGCGCAGCGCTCGCGCGCGCCGATCCAGCGCCTCGCGGACACCGTCGCTGGCTGGTTCGTGCCGGCGGTGCTGACGGTTGCGGCCGTCGCCTTTGTCGCCTGGTCGCTGCTCGGCCCGCCGTCGGCCATGGGGTTCGGGCTCGTCGCGGCGGTCTCGGTGCTGCTGATCGCCTGCCCGTGCGCGCTGGGCTTGGCGACGCCGATGTCGATCATGGTCGGCACCGGCAGCGGCGCGCGCGCCGGCGTGCTGGTCCGCGACGCCGCGGCGCTGGAGCGCCTGGAGCGGGTCGATACGCTGGTCATCGACAAGACCGGCACCCTGACCGAGGGCCGTCCGAGCCTTGTTGCCGTGGTGACCGCGGGTGCGGTCGGCGAGGAAGAGCTGCTCCGTCTCGCCGCCAGCGTGGAGTGCGGGAGCGAGCACCCGCTGGCCGCGGCGATTGTCGCCGGCGCATCGGAGCGAGGCATCGCGCTGCCGCCGGCGGAGGACTTTCGCGCCGAGCCGGGCAAAGGTGTTAGCGCCCGCGTTGCGGGGCGCGCGGTTGCGATCGGCAACGAGGCGCTGTTCGCCGCGCTGGGCATCGACTCCGCGGCGTTCGTCGCCGAAGCGGGACGCCGCCGGCGGGACGGCGAGGGCGTCATGCTGGTGGCAATCGACGGCCGGGCCGCCGGCCTCGTCGCGGTCGCCGACCCGGTCAAGCCGGGCGCGACCGAGGCGCTGGCGGCGCTGCGCGGCGACGGCCTGCGCATCGTCATGCTGACCGGCGACAGCCGGCAAACTGCGCAGGCGGTCGGCCGCCGGCTGGGCATTGACGAGATCGTCGCCGAGGTGCTGCCCGACGGCAAAGCTGACGTTATCGCCAAGCTGCAGGCGCAAGGTCGGGTCGTCGCGATGGCCGGCGATGGGATCAACGACGCCCCGGCCCTGGCCCAGGCCGAGATCGGGATCGCCATGGGCACCGGCAGCGACATCGCGATCGAAAGCGCCGCAATCACCCTCGTCAAAGGCGATCTCTACGGCATCGTACGCGCTCGCCGCCTCAGCCGCGCGACCTTGCGCAACATCCGTCAGAACCTGGCCTTCGCCTTTCTGTTCAACCTGCTCGCGGTGCCGATCGCCGCCGGGGTTCTCTACCCGGTTGCCGGCTTGCTCCTGAGCCCGATGATCGCGAGCGCGGCGATGAGCGCGAGCTCGGTGCTGGTCGTTGGCAACGCGCTGCGGCTGCGCCGGGTCCATCTATAAGCAATGCTGTATCTGCTGATTCCGCCGATGCAGATCGTCTGCATCGTTCACGTCGTGCGCACGGGCCGGCCGTGGATGTGGATCTACGTCCTGCTGTTCCTGCCGGGTCTCGGGGTGGCCGCCTATGCGGTCGTTGAAATCTTGCCGGGGCTGTTCGGTTCGCGAACCGCGCGCGGGCTGCACAGTCAGGCGATGAGCACCCTCGATCCCGGACGCGAATTGCGGCGACGGCGGGAGGCGCTCGAAGAAGCGGACACCGTCGACAACCGGCGGCTCCTCGCGGAAGCGCTGCTTGCCGCCAGCAAGCACGCGGAGGCCTTGGAGTTGTACCGCGGCGCTTTGACCGGGATCCATGCCGACGATCCGGGGATGCTGCTGGGAATGGCAGAGGCGGCCTACGGCGTCGGCCAATTCGACCTCGCGCTGCGCACCGTTCTGCAATTGGGCGAGACCGATCCGCGCTATCAGCCGGTCGAGGCGCAACTGCTGCATGCGCGGGTCCTGGAAGCTCTCGGGCGCGACGACGAGGCGGCGAAGGATTATGCCGCGCTCGTCACCCACGCGCCGGGCGAGGAAGTGCGCTGCCGTTATGCGCTGCTGCTGAAGCGGCACGGCGATCGCGATGCCGCACGGGCGCTCTTTGACGAAATCCTGACCCGCTCGCGCCGGGCGCCGCGTCACTATCGGCGTCAGGAGCGGGAATGGATCGACATCGCCCGACGCGAGGCGGCCGGGTAGTCGGTTAGGTGACCTGCATCTCGCCGAGATAGGCTTCGCGGATCATCGGGTTCTGGCGCAGTTCGGCGGCGGGGCCGGAGAGCACGACCTGTCCGGTTTGCAGCACATAGGCACGGTTGGCGATCGACAGCGCCATGTTGGCATTCTGCTCGACCATGAAGATCGTCGTGCCCTGTTTGTTGATCGTCTGGATGATGTCGAAGACCTGCTCGACAAAGGCCGGGGCCAACCCCATCGACGGCTCGTCCATGCACAACAGCTTGGGTCGCGCCATCAGCGCCCGGCCGATCGCCACCATCTGCTGCTCGCCGCCCGACAACGTGCCGGCGAGCTGTTTGAGGCGCTCCTTGACCCGCGGGAATAGCGTAAAGACACGCTCCAGATCCGTGTCGAACTCGGGGCCGCGGGCGCGGGTATAGGCGCCCATCTCGAGGTTCTCGTAGACCGTCATGCGCGGGAAGAGGCGTCGCGCCTCCAGCACCGGCGCGATGCCGCGGCGCACCCGTTCGGCGACGCTGACCCCGGTGAGCGAGCTACCCTCGAACAGGATGTCTCCGCGTGTCGGCACGACGACGCCCATGATCGCCTTCATCGTCGTCGATTTGCCCGACGCGTTGCCGCCGAGCAGGCAGACGATCTCGCCCGCGTCGATCCGGTAATCGACCGACTTCAGCATGTGCAGATCGCCGTAATAGGTGTCGACCGCGTGGAACGAGAGAAGCTCAGGCAATCGCCGCGCTCCCTACCGAAGCACTTCGCCCGAGATAGGCGCGGATCACCTCTTCGTCGCGGCGCACTACATCGGGCGTGCCTTCGGCGATCTTCTCGCCGTGATCGAGCACGACGACGTTCTGCGCCAGATTGACCACGACATCGAGCTTGTGCTCGATCAACAGGATCGCCAGACCTAGCTGGTGCAGCCCCTTGATCTGGCCGGCGAGCTCAATCGTTTCGGCCGGGTTCATGCCGGCGGTCGGCTCGTCGAGCAACAGAAGCTTTGGCTGCGAGGCAAGCGCGCGGGCGATCTCGACGCGGCGGCGATTGGCGTAACTGAGGCTCGCGACGGTGTGCTCGGCGCGCGGCACCAGCCGGTTGCCGAAGATTTCGAGGATCGCCATCGCCCGCTCGCGCGCCGCTTCTTCCTCGCGACGGGTTCCCGGCAGACGCAGGAGGGCGCCGACCGCGCCGGTGGCGAGCCGCGCGTGCATCCCGATCATCACGTTTTCGAGCACGGTGAGGCTCGGAAACAGGCGCAGGTTCTGAAAGGTGCGGGCGATGCCGCGCTCCAGCACCGCATGCGGCGGCAACCGCGCGATATTGCCGCCGGCGAAGCGCAGCGTGCCCTCATCGGCCGGGACGAGACCGGTCATCGCGTTGAACAAGGTCGATTTACCCGACCCGTTCGGGCCGATGACGGCGACCACAGAACCCGCCGGCACGGTCAGCGCCACCTGGCGCAGCGCCACCAGCCCGCCGAAGCGCACCGTCAACCCGGAGATGTCGAGCAGCGGGCCGTCGGGCACGCGGTCGGGGGCGAGGAGGGCGGCCAGCCGGTCCGGATTGCCGGCCGACCCGCCGCTGCCGACATGCGCGGTTTGCTGCGCGAGGGTCAGGCCCTGGACGCGCCGCGTCGCCGGGATCAGCCCTTCGCGGCGGTAAAGCATCATCGTCACCAGGATCAACCCGAAGATCAGCTCAATCGACTGCGCCAGCTCGACCTGCTGCAGCCAGTGGATGTGGATCAGCCGGCCGAGTGCGTGCAGCCATTGCGACAGGTCTTCGAGGATCCAGGACTGCAGAACCTGCAGGATCATCGCGCCGAGGACCACCCCCCAGACGCTGCCGATGCCGCCAAAGACGATCATCACCAGGATCATCACCGACACCGGAAACATGAACATTTCCGGCGTCGCGGTCTGCAATTTGGCGACGAAGAACGTGCCGGTGGCGCCGGCGAACCCGGCGCCGATGGCAAAGGCCAAGAGCTTGAACTTGACGCGATTGACCCCCATCGCCGCGGCGGCGATCTCGTCCTCGCGGATCGCCATCCAGGCCCGCCCGATGCGTGAGGATTTGAGGCGCAGGCTGGTGAAGATCAACAGCGCGACGAGCGCCACGCCGACATAGTAATAAGGCGTCGCGCCGATCCCGAAACTCCACCCGAAAAGCTGCGGCGCGGCGACCCCGTTCAACCCCATCGCGCCGTTGGTGACGCTCGGCCAGTTGCGCGCGACGATCGGCACGATCTCGCCAAACCCGAGCGTGACGATCGCCAGGTAGTCGCCCTTGAGGCGCAAGGTTGGTGCGCCGAACAGCACCCCGAAAAACGCCGCGACTGCCGCCGAGACCGGCAGCATCAGCCAGAACGAGACCTGGAAATGGACGAGGTCGCCGCCGGGGTCGTGAACCCGGGCGACGAGGTCGAGCCACTGGAACGGCTCCCAGAAGCCGCTCCACGCCGGCTCGATCTGGTACGAGGCGAAGGCGCCGTAGGTATAGGCGCCGATCGCGAAAAACGCGGCGTAGCCGAGATCGAGCAGTCCGGCAAAGCCGACGACGATGTTGAGGCCCAAGGCCAGCGCCGCGTAGGACAGCGCATTGGCCATCGAGTCGATATTGGCGTCGTTGCGACTGATGATCGGGAACAGCAGCGCCGCCGCAACCAAAAAACCGATGCTGGCTGGCGAGCGCATGTGCGGCGCGATCCACTGGATCGGCGATGCGCCGCGGATCCACGCGTAGGACGCGCCGAGCATGCCCAGCGGCCGCTCGGTTAGATCCTTCTCTGCCATTCTGGGGTTTCGCCGGCTTCAGGATTTGTTCGGGGCGGCGCGGCCCAACAATCCGCTCGGCGCGAAGACGAGGACCAGGACGAGGATCGAGAAGATGATCACGTCGGTCCAGCGCACCGCGAGCAGCTGCCCCCCCAGCGACTCGATCAGCCCGATGATGACTCCGCCGAGCATCGCGCCGGCGACGCTGCCGATCCCGCCGAGCACCGCGGCGGTGAAGGCCCTCAGCCCGGCACTGTAGCCGATGATGAAGCTCGTGTAGTTGTAATAGAGGCCGAAGATCAGCGCCGCCGCGCCGGCCAGCGCCGAACCGAGAAAGAACGCGGTCACGATGACCCGGTCGACGTCGATCCCCATCATCCGCGCCGCCTCGGCGTCCTGCGCGGTCGCCCGCATCGCCTTGCCGAGGCGCGTGCGGGTGACGAACAGGTGCAGCCCCACCATCAGGACGACCGCGATCGTCCAGATTAACACCTCGCGCAACCTCAAGGTCGCGCCGCCGAGGTCCCAATCCACATTCGGCATCGGATTTGGGTAGTTCTTCGAATCGGCGCCGACCGCCAGCAGGATTATGTTGAACAGGATGTAGCCAACGCCGATCGTTGTGATCATCGCTGCGGTCCCGCGCACCCCGCGCATCGGGCGCAACGCGAGCCGCTCGATGACGACCCCAAGGACGCCGGCCAAGGTCATCGTCACGATAAAGGCGAAGACCAGCGCGCCGACCAGCGGCAGCCCGGTCAGGATGACCGACTGCCCGCTGATCCCCAGGGCTTCGAGCGCCCACATGCCGATAAACGAGGCGACCATGAAGACGTTGAAATGCGCGAAATTGATCAGCTCCAGGATCCCGTACACCAGCGTAAAGCCAAGTGCCAGCAGCGAATACATCGCCCCGAGACTTAACCCGTTGATGACCTGCTGCAGAAGCACCGTGTATTCATTCATCATTACTACCAGACATCAGGTAATTTCTGGCGCTACCCCGAGATACTTGAATTGATGAAGCACATCGTCAACCGGATATTTTTCATTCTGGTGACATTGGAAGACGCTGACAATTCGGTTCTTGATGTCGCCGTTTTCGTCGAAGCTGACTGTGCCCTGCAAGGTCTTGAGATTAGCGCTCTGGATCGCGTCGCGCACCGTGTCGTGGTTGACCGGCTGCCCCGCATCCGCGACCCGCTTGATCGCGTCGAGGATGACCAGCATCCCGTCATAGGCGGTGAACGAGTACGAGGTCGGGCCCTGACCGAATTTTGCCCTGTAGCGCTCGATCCACGGTGCGACATCGGGATTTTCGGCGATGTACGGCGCGGCGATCGTCGCGTACCAGCCCTCCATTGCCGGGAAGCCGGCGCCCTTCACCAGCGCGGCGCTGTAGACGCCATCGCCGCCCGCCTTGATGATTTGCGGCAGAACCTCGTAGGACTGCTTGACCAGCTTGATCCCGGCCAGCGACGTCCCGCCGTAATACAAGGCCTCGGGGCCGATCGCCTTGATCTTGGTCAGGATCGTCGTGTAGTCGGCCTCCCGCGGGTCGAGCTGATCGTGCCCAAGCACGGTCAGCCCGTCCCTCTTGGCCTGCTCCTCGAAGGCGTTGGCCATGCCGACGCCATAGGCGCCGCCATCGTCGAGAATGTAGATTTTTTGGACCTTGAGGGTCTGGGCGAAATAATTGGCCATGTCCGGCCCTTGATAGGCATCCGTCGTGACGGTACGGAAATAGATCGCCTTGCCGGCGGGTCTGAACTGGGGGGCGAATTTCGGGTCGGTAATATCGGGGTTGGTCGAGGAGGGGGTGATCGTCGCCAGATTGCCCTGGCTCAGGATCGGCGCCATCGCCTTGCCGCAGCCGCTCATTTCCGGACCGATGGCGGCGACGACATTCGGGTCGGAGACAAACTTGCGGGCGTTGATCGCGGCCTGCGCCGGATCGTATTGGCCGGCCGTGGTGGTGCCGTCGTCGAGCACCATCACGTCGATGTGGTACCCGGCGACACCGCCCGAAGCATTGGCGTCGTCGACCGCGATCATCGCACCGTTCTTGATGAGGATCGCGTTTTCGGCATCCGAACCGGTCAGCGGCACGTCAATGCCGACCGTCACGCTCTTGTCGGCGGCAAGGACATGGCGCGCCCGCAGCGCGAGGTTCGCGGCGACGGCGGCAGCGGGCAATTGGGCGAGCAGGGCCCGGCGGGTCGTCATGGTTCCATCTCCTGCGCGAAGCCGATGTGCGTTCGTCTTTTTTTGGCGGGCAAGTTTTGCGCCAAAGCAGCCTGCCCGGCAACCAACGCCACGAAAACGGTCTTGCCGAGCCAGGGTTCGCACCACGCAATCGCAGCGCTGCGCGGCCGATGCGGCAGCGCAGCGTTGTTAGCCCTCGGTCCGCCTCGCCCAGCGCGGCAGCCGCGCCGCTCACGCGCTTTGCGGCGCCACGCCCATGTATTTGTACTGATATGCGACGTCGTCGAGCGGCTTGGTGTCGTCCTTAACGATCTGGAACACGCTGATGATCTTGTTGACCAGGTCGCCGTTTTCGTCGAACGACACCTCGCCTTGCAGGGTCTTGAGCTTCGTTTGTTGGATCGCGTCGCGGATATTGTCGCGGTTGACCGGCTTGCCCGAGGCGGCGACCCGGGTGATTGCGTCGATGATGACCTTGGCTGCGTCATAGGCGGTGATCGAGTAATCCTCGGGCGCCTCGCCGAATTTCCGGTGGAACTTGTCGCTCCACGCCGCCACCGCCGGGTCGCCCAGCATATGCGGGGCGGCGATCGTCGCGTACCAGCCGACACAAGCGGGGAATCCGGCCCCCTTCAGGATCTCGGGGCCGTACATGCCGTCGCCGCCGCCTTTTATGGTGTTGGGCAGGATGTCGTACGCCTGCTTGACCAGCTTGACCCCGGCCTGGGCGACGCCGCCGTAGTAGATCGAATCCGGGTTGAGTTGTTTGATCTTGGTCAGCACCGTCGCGTAATCGGCTTCCTTCGGGTTCAGCTGGTCGCGGCCGAGCACGTTGAGGCCGCGCTTTTGCGCCTGCCCCTGGAAGGTGTCGGCGATGCCGACCCCGTAGGCACCGCTGTCGTCGAGCACATAGACCGATTTGACCTTGATCGTGTCGGCGTAATAGTTGGCCATGTTCGGGCCCTGGAAGGCATCGGTCGTCACCGTGCGGAAATAGATCGCCTTGCCGGCCGGCCGGTATTGGCCGGCGAATTTGGGGGCAGTGATGTCGGGGTTGGTCGAGCTAGGGGTGATCGTCGCCAGATCGCCCTGGCTGAGGATCGGCGCCATCGCCTTGCCCGAGCCGCTCATCTGCGGCCCGATCGCCGCGACCACGGTGTCGTCGGACACCATCTTGCGGGCATTGGTGGCAGCCTGCGCCGGGTCGTATTGTCCGGCGGTCGCGGTCCCGTCATCGAGGAGCAGCACATTGAGCTTGTAGCCGGCGGCGCCACCTGCCTCGTTCGCCTCGTCGATCGCCATCACCGCGCCGTCCTTGATCTTCAACGCCGATTGCGCGTCGGCGCCGGTCAGCGGCAGGTTGATGCCGATCGTCACTTCCTTCTCGGCTGCGAGGGCGCGCGCGGCAATCGAGCCGACCAGCGTGGCGGCAGGCAGTTGAACGATCAGAGTGCGGCGCGACAGCATGGTTGGTCTCTCCCCATTCAGCGTCTCGTGGCGGTGACCAGCAAGTTTTGCGCCTCCAGCACGGCGACGGCAAGCCCGACGAGCCCGCAAGTCGCGGCGTCTAGCTCGGCGGCTTCATCGCCACGTCGAGCATCACATTGGGCAGGATTTCGCGGATCACGCCGCGCAGCGTCGCCTCGTCCGACGCGGTCGCCGCCGCCAGCAGCCGGCGCGAGCCGCGCCGCAGGATGCGCGCGGTGGCCCGGCCGTCGCGATCGGGGCGGATCGTCGCGAACGCGTCCGCCGGCTCGACACGGCGAAGGATCTTCTTCAGCTCCTGCACACCCTCGCTGGTCTCGACGTTGTGGGCCGGGGCCTCGTCGGTTTCCGGCGGGGCCTCTTCATCGACCGCGGCCTCGACGGCGTCGACCGGGCGATGCCGCGCGAGCGACTGGTAGATCGCGCGGCCGGCCTCGGTATCGATGCGCGACTGCAATTCCCAGCTCTCGCCGCGCGCCGACAGCTCGCTGATCAGAGCGAACATGTCGTCGCAATCCGCTTCATGCGTGCAGGTTAGGAAGGCGAGGCGCCCGTCATGCTCGATGATGCGGTCGTCATCCTCGAGGAAGCCCAGCTCGTTCAATGCCATGTCGAGCGCACGGCGCGAGGCGACCAGCAGCACCGTGACGTGCAGCCGCTTGCCGGCTTCCGCATCCTTCTCGATGTCCTTCTCGGCGTCTTTCTCGGCCATTGCTGCTCCTCGACGCCTCAGACGACCTGGCTCTCGCCGAGCCGGCTGATGCGCACGTCGCGATGGATGCCGACATTCATCAACAGGCCAAAGCCCAGCATCACCGTTATCATCGCGGTGCCGCCATAGGAAATCAGCGGCAATGGTACGCCGACCACCGGGATGAGCCCGATCACCATCGCCGTATTGATAAATACGTAGAGAAAGAAATTCGTCGCGATGCCGAGCCCCAAGAGCCGGCCGAACTGGTTGCGGCTCTTGAGCGCGATGGTGAACCCATAAGCAATGACCAGCGTGTAGAGCCCGAGCAGCACCAAGCCGCCGACTAGGCCAAATTCCTCGGCGATCATCGTGAAGATGAAATCGGTCTGACGTTCCGGGAGAAAGCTCAGATGCGTTTGGGTGCCGAGCATGAAACCCTTGCCGAACAGCCCGCCCGAGCCCAACGCGATCTTGGACTGCATGATGTGATAGCCGGCGCCGAGCGGGTCGGCGTCGGGAGCGAGGAAGGTGTAGAGCCGTGCCTTCTGGTAGTCGCGCAGCAACGACCAGATCAGCGGCGCCGCCCCCGCCGCGGCGACGACCGCCGCGCCGAAGATCCACAGCCGCACCCCGGCGAGGAAGAAGATGATCGCGCCGGCGGCGAGCAGCATCATCGCGGTACCGAGATCAGGCTGCTTCAGCACCAGCACCACCGGAAAGACGATCAGCGCGGCCGGCGCGAACAGGTTGATGATGCGCCCCGTGTTTTCGGGCGGCAGGCAGTGGAAATAGCGCGCGAGCGCCAGCACCATCGCGATCTTCATCAGCTCTGACGGCTGCAGCTGGATCACGCCGAGATCGATCCAGCGCTGCGCCCCCATGCCGATAACGCCGCGCAGATCGACGGCGACGACCAGTGCCAGGGCGAGTCCGTAAATCCAATATGCGGCGCGGAACCAATGGCGGATATCGATTAGCGCCACCGCGAACATCGGCACGAAGGCCAGCGCGAAGCGGGCCATCTGCTTTGACGCCCAAGGTTGCATATTGCCGTTGGCGGCCGAGTAAAGCATCGCGAAGCCGATCCCGGAGATCGCGCAGATCAACAGGATGAGGCCCCAATTGATGCCGCGTACCTTGTCCGCGAGAGTGAGCTCATGCCGGCCGATATCCGAGCTGAAGCTAGCCATCGCGCTAGCCGTGGATTTGGCTGGAGGACGGCGCGGGCAACGGCGGCGCCGCCGGCGGAGGCGCCTGCGCGATCGAGTCGGGTTGCGGCACTCGGCGCGCCGGGTCGCGCTTCTGCACTTCCAACAGCACGTCGCGGACAATCGGGGCCGCGACCGCCGAGCCGCCCGCGGCCTCGACGCCGCCATGCTCGACGACGACCGCGCAGGCATAGCGGGGCGAACCGACCGGCGCAAAGGCGACGAACAGGGCGTGCTCCCGGTCCTTCCACGGGGTCTCGCTCTCCTTGCGCAACCCGTGATCGCGCTCGTATTCGCTGATGTGACGGACCTGCGAGGTCCCCGATTTGCCGCCCATCGCAAAGGCGGGGTCCTGGATGCGCGCGGCATAGGCGGTGCCGCCCTGCTCGTTGACGACCGCGATCATGCCGTCGAGCACGACCGACAGCGCGCGCGGGGTGATGCCCAGCGTCGGGAAATTCGGCGTCTTGCGATCGCCGCCGGCCGGCAGCGCTCCCTGCGGGCGAACCAGATGCGGCACGATCGCCCGGCCAGTCACCAGCCGCGCGACCATCGTCGCCACCTGCAGCGGAGTGGCAAGCACCGAGCCCTGGCCGATGCCGGTGATCAGCGTCTCGCCCTGCTGCCAGGCGACGCCGGTCGTCGCCAGCTTCCAGTCGCGGTCGGGGATCAGCCCGGCGCGCTCACCCGGGATGTCGAGGCCGAGCGGGTCGCCAAAACCGAAGCGATGGGCCATCGCCGCAATGTGATCGATGCCGGTGCGACGCGCGGTCTCGTAGAAATAGACGTCGCACGATTTCTTGATCGCGTCGTGCAGGTGCAGCGTGCCGTGCCCGCCCTTTTGCCAGCAATGGAATGTCGCGTCGCCCAGCTCGATATAGCCGGGACAGGTGATGTAGGTGTCGGGGGTGATCGCGCCGCTTTCGAGTGCAGCCAGCGCGGTGACCGGCTTAAATGTTGAGCCCGGCGGGTAGAGGCCGCCGATTGCCTTGTCCGACAGCGGGTTGCGCGGGTCGGTCGACAGCTCCTGCCACATCGCCTGGGTCAACCCGGTCGAAAACACCATCGGGTCGTAACTCGGGCTCGAGACAAGCGCGAGGACATCGCCGGTCACGACGTCGAGCACGACGCAGGAGACGCTCTGCTCGGAGGCGCAACGTTTGGTGACGAAATCCTGGAACGCCATGTCGAGGCCGAGCACGACGGACTGCCCCGGCTGGCCCTCGTTGCGCGCGATCTCGCGAACGACGCGGCCATAGGCGTTGACCTCGATCTGGCTTGTCCCGGCGCTGCCGCGCAGCGCCAGATCCTCCGATTTCTCGATACCGGCCTTGCCGATGCGGAAATCGGGCAGCTCCAGCATCGGGTCGCCGGTCAGCTCCTTTTCCGACACCGCCGCGACATAGCCGAGTACATGCGCCGCGGTCTCGCCGTAAGGGTAGTAGCGCAGCAGACCCTGCTCGACCGATACGCCCGGCAGCTCGGGGATCGCCACCTCGATCCGCGCCATTTCGTCCCACGTGAGATTGCTGCGCACGACCGCTGGCACAAATGTATGGTTGCGCTTGACGTCGCGCAGCACGCGCTTGCGATCAATGTCGCTGATTTCGATCAAGGTCGCGAGCGCGTCGAGCGTCGCGTTGAGGTCACCCGTCTGCTCCGCGACGATCACGACCCGGTAGTTCTGCCGGTTGTCGGCCATGGTGACGCCGAACCGGTCGAGGATGCGGCCACGCGGCGGCACCAGGAGCCGCAGGTTGATGCGGTTCTCGTCGGCCATCACGCGGTAGCGGTCGCGATCGAAAATCTGCAGCTGGTAGAGCCGTGCGGCGAGCGCTCCGACCAGCACTACCTGACCGCCGGCGAGGATCGCCGCCCGCCGGGTCAAGAGCTTTTGCCGTTGTGTCTCGCGAGGCATAACCACTCTAACCTAGACGCCCGAAAGTCAGCCGGCGCCCATCACCGCGCGTTGGGCGCGGCCGAGCAGAAAGCTCGCCAGCGGGAAGATCGCGATGGTCAACGCGCCACGGATGACGGTGTTGCGGAAATCGAGAAGGCTCAAATCCAACAGGCAGTGCAGCACCCACAGCCCGAACATCGCGGCAACCGTCAGCAAAGTGAAGCCGGTCCACACGAACGGGAAGGTGCGGTTGACGAAATAGCGCCGGTAGCCGAGCACGGCGCTGCGCGTCAAGAGCAGCAGCAGCGCGTTGACGCCGATCGGCGAGCCGGCGAGCAGGTCCTCGGTCAGGCCGATCGCAAACAGCGCCAGAGGCGGCAGCAAGTCGGGGCGATAGATCGTCCAATGATATGCCGCCATCAAGGTGAATACGGGGGTCAGCGCAGCATAACCCGGGATTTGCACCGGCAGCACCGAAATCAACGCGGCGAACAATGTCGTCGCCACCGGCAGCATTCGCGCCGCGCCATTATTGACCCGCGGCAGCGCCGGTATGCTGAAGACCTTGAGCGCCATCGCCCCTCAGCGGGTTACCGCATCGTCCTTGCGGGGGGACTTGCGTCGGTTCGCGAGCGCGCCATCACCTGCGGAGGCTGCGGCAAGGATCGCGACAAACCGTAGTCGACGACCAGCACGTAGCCGATTTGCGACAATTCGACGTAAGGCTCGACCCGCGGCCCGGCGGCATCGAGCGAACCGACGACGCCGACCGGCAGCCCCGGCGGAAAGACGCCGCCCTCGCCGGATGTGACGATCCGGTCGCCGACCTTCACCCCGTCAGGCGCCGGCAGGTACAGGAGCCGCGGGCGCTCGGAATTGTCGCCGGCCAGCACCGCGTTGACGTGCGAGCTTTCCACCGTGACGGGAATGCGCGAATTGAGGTCGGTGATCAGCAGTACGCGGGCGGCACGGTCGCCGACCTCGGTCAGCCGCCCGACCAGCCCCTCGCCGGTGACCGCCGCCTGCCCGCGCGCGATATGGTCTTCGGTGCCGGCATTGATGAGGATCATGCGGACAAAGGCGCCGCCGGAATTGGCGATCACCCGCGCGGTCACAAAGGAGACCGCGGCGTCCGGCACCGCCTTCAACAGGCCGCGCAGCCGCTGGTTATCGGCGGCGAGGTTGAGAGCGGTCTGCTGCCATTGCAGCAGCCGCTGGTTCTCAGCTTCGAGGCGCGCGTTTTCCTGATAGGTGGTGATGATCATCTGTACCCGGTCGATCACGTTGCCGGCCGCGGTCAACGGGCGCGACAGCGTGTCGAGCACTGGCGCGGCCGTGTCGCTAACCGCGGTGCGCACCGAGTCGAACAGCAGCTGGTCGGCCTTGCCGAGCACGACGATCGCCGCCGACAGCAAAACCAGGATCGGCAGCAGCGTGCGCTGGACCGCCGTCCGCATCTGCGGCGACAGCAAGATCACGTTGTCCCCTCGGCCATTGTCTTGCCAACGCAAGCACTTAAGGGCTGCGTTGCAACTCTCGCCAGCATGAAACCCCTGTCCGTCACCGCTTGCGGAGGCGTCCGATAAAAGACCGTCACCACATGTTGATCAATAGGTTTTTTAAGGTTTTCATCTCTTCGAGCGCCCGCCCGGTGCCGAGCGCGACGCAGGTCAGCGGATCATCGGCGATCGACACCGGCAGCCCCGTCGCGTGGCGCAACACGAAGTCGAGATTGCCCAAAAGCGCGCCGCCGCCGGTCAACACGATGCCCTTGTCGACGATATCGGCGGCGAGCTCCGGCGCGGTGTGCTCGAGCGCGACTTTGACCGCCTCAACGATCGAGCCGACGGGCTCGGCGAGGCTTTCGGAGATCTGGCGCTCGCTGATGATAATCTCTTTCGGCACGCCATTCATCAGGTCGCGCCCCTTGATCTCCATGACCCGGCCGTCGCCGTCCTCGGGCATGCAGGCCGATCCGATATCCTTCTTGATCCGCTCGGCACTGCTCTCGCCGACCAGCAAATTATGGTTGCGCCGGATATAGGCGATGATCGCCTCGTCCATCTTGTCGCCGGCGACCCGCACAGAGCGGCAATAGACGATGCCGCCCAGCGACAGCACCGCGACCTCGGTCGTGCCGCCGCCGATATCGACGACCATCGAGCCGGTCGGCTCGGTCACCGGCAGCCCGGCGCCGATCGCCGCGGCCATCGGCTCCTCGATCAAAAACACCCGCCGCGCGCCGGCGCTTTCCGCCGATTCCTGGATCGCGCGGCGCTCGACCGCGGTCGAGCCGGAAGGGACGCAGATGATGATCTGCGGGCTGGCGAAGCTGCGCCGGTTGTGCACCTTGCGGATGAAATGCTTGATCATCTCCTCGGCGACTTCGAAATCGGCGATGACGCCGTCGCGCAAGGGCCGGATCGCCTGGATATTGCCGGGGGTGCGCCCGAGCATCTGCTTGGCTTCCTCGCCGACCGCGAGGACCTGCTTGCGCCCCTTGACCTGGGCGATCGCGACGACCGAAGGTTCGTTGAGGACGATGCCGCGCCCTTTGACATAGACGAGCGTGTTCGCCGTGCCGAGGTCGATCGCCATGTCCGCCGACAGCAGGCCGAACATCTTGCCAATCATTGTGACCATGAACCTAAAGTTGCCGACCCGCCGCGATTTTAGCCCGGCGCGGGGGCGCCCCCAAAATCGTCTTGCCGATCAATGACATTATTGCTCGCATCGGGCAACAATGATTGGGATTGTTGCAGCGGAATGCGCGTAGCCCGTCAGAACTCCGCGTTTCTAATGCCGATCCTTGCGGATTGGCGACGCTCGTTCAAGTCGTCTTGCGAAAACTTTAAAATGCCGGCCGGGGCATCGCAATGACCAACGCCGCCATCGTAAAACGCTCGGTGCGCATCGCGGGCCATGCGACCAGCGTCTCGCTCGAGGCGGCGTTCTGGCAGGGACTATGCGACATCGCCGCGGCGCGACGCGTCTCGGTCAACGCGCTCTTGGTGGCGATCGACGCGGCTCGCGATGGCAATCTCTCGAGCGCGATCCGGCTGTTTGTGCTCGATGGCGCACGCAATGGCGAGCTGGCCAAATCGGTGGCGGGTGTTAGCCTGGAAGAGTGAGCAGGGAGGCTGAGAGTGGTATCGGTCGTCAACCTCAATCGGTTCCGTAAGGCCAAGAAGGGCGAAAAGGCGCAGCAGCAAGCCGCCGAGAACCGCGTCCTGTACGGGCGCAGCAAGAAGCAGCGCCTTGCGGACGACAGCGCGCGCCGGCGGCTGGAGCGCGAGCTCGACAGCAAGCGGCTGGATTAAGAAAAATCATGCCGAGGTGGCGAGCGCTGCCCGATAGGCGGCGACGGTCGCGTCGTCGAAGCAGACGAAGATGATCTTCTCCGGCATGGGATGCGCGGCGACATGGCCGGCGACGGCGGCGATCGCGATCCGCGCTGCTGCGCCGCGTGGGAAGCCGTAAACCCCGGTCGCGATCGCCGGGAAGGCGACCTGGGCAAAGCCGCTTGTTTGCGCGATCAGCAGCGAGTTGCGATAGCACGCGGCGAGCGTGTCGGCCTCGCCGGCGCCGCCGCCTCGCCAAACCGGGCCGACCGTGTGGATGACATGCTTCGCCGGCAGGTGATAGCCCTTGGTCAGCCTCGCCTCGCCGGGCGGGCAGCCGCCGAGCGTACGGCATTCCGCGAGCAGCTCGGGGCCGGCGGCTCGGTGGATCGCGCCGTCGACCCCACCGCCGCCGAGCAGCGACGCATTGGCCGCGTTGACGATCGCATCGACGGCGAGGCGGGTGATGTCGCCGATTTCGAGGGCGATCCGCGGGTGGATGATCGAAGTGGGGGCCACAGTATGCAGGCCTGGGTTCGTGGAACCCGGAATATAGCAAAAGCGGGAACCGGATGATCGCCGGTTCCCCCTCAAGCTAGAGCCCCATCCGATTAAATCAAATCGCAAGCGTCGCTGCCGGCTCCGTCCCCAACCCTCCCCCGTCGACACGGGGGAGGGAGACCCGCGGCCCGAGCTGCGGGTGGGTGGGGCCGGCACGAACGCGTCGATCTGAATAGACAACGCTTGAGCTTGAATCGGGGCCGTTATGCGGCGCGGTGTGTCGACCGCGCTATCTGGTGACGACCATCCCGAAAATTCTCGCGCGCCGCGTGTTCCTCCGGGCGTCGGACGGGAGCCGGGCGGGCCATGATCGCCTCGGCCTGACGGTCGGGGACGGTGCCCATCAGGCGGCGCAATGCCTCGCGTCCGCGCGACAGGCGCGAACGGACGGTGCCGACCGGGACACCGATGATTTCGGCGACCGCCTCGTACCGCATGCCTTCGAGACCGACGAGCAGGATCACCGTGCGCTGCTCCTCGGGGAGTCGGGCGAGGCCACGGTCGAGGTCTCGAAGCTCCAGCCGGGTGCCTTGGTCGGGACCGCGGGTCAATGACGGCTCGGTGTCGCTGATTGCGACGGCTGCGCCTTCGCGCACCGCGCGGCGAACCTGGTTGACGTACTGATTGTGCAGAATCGTGAAGAGCCAGGCCCGCAGATCCGTCCCTTCCTTCCACAGATGCTGTTTCGCCAGCCCGCGAACCAGACAATCCTGGACGAGATCGTCGGCGGTGACGGCGTCGCGGGTCAATGCGCGCGCGTAGCGCCGCAGGCGCGGGATTTCGGCTTCTATTTTCCGACAAAGGTCGGTCATGGGGGAACCCCACCTCATTGCGATCGGCGCGGTGCCGATCCGAACGCGGTGGAATTTAACGATACCCGGCAACTCGATGATGACAAGCGAGCGTCATTTTGTAAGGAATTGTAACCAAACGTGTCGTCCACTATCTCTCTGTAACAGCCCCTATGTTCCCGCCGTACTGATGAGCGAAGCCGGTCACATCCTGGTCGTTGATGACCAGCAGGAGATTTGCGATCTCGTCCGCGAGTATCTGGCGGAAGAGGGATTCCGAGTCTCCACCGCCAATGACGGGGCGGGTTTGCGCGAGGAGATGCTGCGCTCACGGATTGACCTCGTCATTCTCGACCTGATGCTGGGCGGCGAGGACGGATTGCAGCTCGCGCGCGAACTGCGCGACCAGTCGGAAATCGGCATCATCATGCTGACCGGCCGCAGTGAGACGGTCGATCGCATCATCGGCCTCGAAATGGGCGCCGATGACTATCTGCCAAAGCCGTTCCACCTGCGCGAGCTGTTGGCGCGGGTCAGGAGCGTGTTGCGCCGTGCCGCCTCGCGAGCCGCCGAGAGGGGGAATGGGCAGCGCTCGCGCGTACGCTTCGCCGGCTGGACCTTGGAGCTGGCGAGCCGGGAACTGCTGTCGCCTGGCGGCGAGGAAGTCCGGTTGACCACCGGCGAATTCGAACTGCTGGCGGCTTTCGTCAATCACGCCAATGAAGTGCTGTCGCGCGACCGGCTACTCGATCTGTCGCGCCACCGCGAGGCGGGGCCGTTCGATCGCACGATCGATGTCCAGGTCGGGCGGCTGCGCCGCAAGCTCGAGGACGATCCGAAGAACCCGGCGATGATCAAGACCGTACGCGGCGGCGGCTATATGTTCACCCCCGCGATCGAGACAGAGTGATCGGGCAGGCAGCCTACGAGCCGGGCCGAACCACGACGTGCCGCTTGCGGCCGATGCTTAGCTTTATGATCCCGTTTTCGAGATTGGCGTCCGAAAGGAGCTGCGTCTCGCTGGTGACGACCGCATTGTTCGCACGCGCCCCGCCGCCACGAATCAGTCGTCGCGCCTCTCCGTTGGAAGCGGCCAGACCCGAGCGCACAAACAGCTCGAAGGCGGGAATGCCTCGCGCAAGGGTATCTTTCGGAATTGGAATCTGAGGAAGGGCACTGTCTGTAAGTGTTAAAGCGGCTTGTCCGGTGCCGGCAACCATCCCCCGGGCTGAGCCGGCAGCCATCCCCCGGGCTGATAGTTGAACCGTAAATACCGCTCCCGCCGTGGCTGCCGCCTTAGCCGCCGCCTCAAGCCCATGACACAACTCTGTCGCCTTGTTCGCGAGCTCTATCTTCGCCTCGTTGATGTCACCATGTTCGAGTTTGGCGATCTCGGCGATTGGCAATTCGGTGAACAGCTTTAGGAACCGCCCGACATCGGCGTCTTCGGTGTTCCGCCAGTACTGCCAATATTCGTAGGGGCTCAGCCGCTCGGCGTTGAGCCACACGGCGCCGCCGACACTCTTGCCCATCTTGGCGCCCGAGGCAGTGGCGATCAGCGGCGTCGTCAACCCGTAGAGCGCCTTGCCGGCGACCCGACGCCCTAAGTCGACCCCGGCGACGATGTTGCCCCACTGGTCGGAGCCGCCCAACTGCAGCGCGCAATCGTAACGGCGCGCCAGCTCAACGAAGTCGTAGGCCTGCAGGATCGGATAGTTGAATTCGAGAAAGGTCAGCGGCTGCTCGCGCTCCAACCGCAGCTTGACACTGTCCTGGGTCAGCATGCGGTTGACCGAGAAATGCCGGCCGATATCGCGCAGCAGCGGGATGTAGCGTAGTTCGTCGAGCCACTCCGCGTTGTTGACCATCACGGCATCGGTCGGGCCGTCGCCGAAGTCCAGGAACTTGGTGAACACCTTGCGGATGCCCGCCATGTTATTGGCAATGGTCTCGTCGCTGAGCAGCTGGCGCGACTCGTCCTTGCCCGAGGGGTCACCGATTCGCGTCGTGCCGCCGCCCATCAATACGATCGGCTTGTGCCCACTGCGCTGGTAAAGCCGCAGCAGCATGATTCCCATCAGGTTGCCGATATGCAAACTGTCGGCGGTGCAATCGTAGCCGAGATAGGCGGTTACCGGCCCCTCGTTGAGGCGCTCGTCGAGCGCCGCGAAGTCGGTGCATTGATGGATGTAGCCGCGCTCCTGGGCGGCGACGAGAAAGGGCGAGCGATGGTTCGACATGGCCGCTTCATCTAGCACAAAACGATTGACGGCGCTGGGGCTGATGAGCGGCACCTCGCTCGACGGCATCGATGTCGCGGCGATCGAGAGCGACGGACGAGACCGGGTGACGAGCGGGCCGGCGCTAACCATTCCGTATCCGGACGCCTTCCGCGAACGGCTGCGCGCGGTGCTCGGCGGCAAGGGACAGGTCGCGCCGGTCGAGGAAGAGCTGACCCGGCTGCACGCCGCCGCGACCAGCGAATTCCGCACCCGGCATCCGCGGTGGCGCTTCGACCTGATCGGGTTTCACGGCCACACGATCTTGCACCAGCCGGAGAACCGCCGGACCTGGCAGATCGGCGATGGCGCACTGCTGGCGAGGCTGGCGGGGTGCGACGTCGTCGCCGATTTCCGCAGCGCCGATGTCGCCGCTGGCGGCGAGGGCGCGCCGCTGGCGCCGCTCTATCACGCCGCGCTGGCCGCGTCGCTGCAAAAGCCGCTCGCCGTGCTCAACCTCGGCGGGGTCGGCAATGTGACCTGGATTGGCGTGCGGGAGGGCGACATCCTCGCTTTCGACACCGGGCCGGGCAACGCGATGCTCGACGATTGGGTGCGGCGTCACATCGGGCAGGCGGCCGATATCGGCGGCGCGCTCGCGCGCAACGGCACAGTGTCGGCAAGCCATGTCGCTCGTTTCGTGGCGACACCGTATTTTGCGCGCAAGCCCCCCAAGTCGCTCGACCGCGACGCGTTTGCCGCCTTTGTGCCGCAAGGCTTGTCGCCAGAAGACGGCGCCGCGACCCTGACCGAGATGACCGCCGCCGCGGTCGCCGCCGCCACCAGCCATTTTCCGCAGCCAGCGCACGAGTTCCTGGTCACCGGCGGCGGCCGGCACAACCCGGCGATGATGGCGGCGCTGGCGCGGCTGCTCGGCGTGCCGGTCCGGCCGGTTGAGGCGGTCGGCTGGGACGGCGACGCGCTAGAGGCGCAGGCCTTCGCCTATCTCGCGATCCGCTCGCTCCGCGGCCTGCCGCTGAGCCTGCCGACGACGACCGGCGCGCCGCGCCCACTGCAGGGCGGCAGGCTGTTCAGGGTTACTTGACGACGATCGTCCCGACCATGTGGGGGTGGATCGAGCAGAAATATTTGTAGGTGCCGGGCTTGTCGAAGGTGAACGAGAACTTGTCGTCGGTGTCGAGCGCCGGCGACTTGAACATCATCCCGCCATCGGCGCTCGTCACCGTGTGCGGCTCTTCGTCCTTGTTGTCCCAGGTGACTTTGGTGCCGGGCGCGACCGCCAAGATCGCCGGGGCAAAGGCGAAATTGTCGATCGTTACCGTGCTGGGCGCGGTCGCCGCGATCTGCGTCGGCTGGCCGGCGTCTTCGGCAAAGGCGGGGGCGCTCAGCGCGAGCGCCAACGCCGCGGCGAGCGGCAAGGCTCGCCGCCTCATCATCTGCAACATGTGATCCTCCGGAGTTAGGCGAGCGTCTGGTCGGAAAGCTTGAGCCCCGCCATCGGCACGTAGTCGACATCGCGAATGCCGAGCACCGATTTCAACTTCTCGGCCGGCACCTTCATCGGGCCGGGGCTGGGCGCGGTGCCCGCTTCGAGCTGCGGAAAGGCGGTCGACATCGCGGTCTGGAACGTGACCTTGCCCTCGACCTTCTGCACGACCTGGTGGATGTGGCCGTTGAGCACGGTGACCGAGCCGAACCGCTTCATATGGGCGAAGGCCTGGTCGGCATCGGGCGTCACCCAGCCCCATTGCGGATAGATCGACCACAACGGGATGTGGGCAAGGACGACGATCGGGGTGCTGGAGGTCTTGGCCTTGAGGTCGCCCTCAAGCCATTCGAGCTGGTCCTTACCGAGTGTGGCGCCGGTCGCCGGCGTAAAGCCGAGCACATTGATCAGCGCGACGAAATGCACCCCGCCCTGGTCGAAGCTGTACCAGCCGCCTGGCGCCGCACCCTTCCCGCCGAAGCGGTCGAAGAACATCTTGCCGTCGTCGCCGATAACGTCGTGCTCGCCGGGGATGTAATGGGTGTCGAGCTTCGCGCCCTTGATGATCTGGTCGGCGGTGTCGAACTGGTCCGGCTTCGAGAGGTGGGTGACGTCGCCGGTGTGGACCATCATCGCCGGCTTCTGCGGCAGCGCGGCTATCTTGTCGAGCGCGAGCTGCAGCGTGCCGTTGGGGTCGGGGTTCGCGTCGGCCTTGAAGCCGATGTGGCTGTCGCTGATCTGAACGAAACTGAAGCCGCCCGCCGGCGCCGCCAGCGCGGAGCCGCCGAGGTTGATCGCGCGCGGGATGCCCCCGGCGACGCTCCAGACGATGCCGGCCCCCGCCCAACTCATGCATTTCAATAGATCGCGTCGTGTGCTCATCATCGCCGCTCCCTTGGCTGGTATTGGCGAGGGAGACCGGGCGCCTGCGCGATTTATTCGTGCCGGCAAAAAAATTTTGGCGAAGAATAAAACCCGCCACGACCCGGTCAGATAAGGTGGCGGCCATTGCTTGGCTCGCGAGGAGACGTGCCCGTTTCATCCGATGAGGACTCGTTCGAGCGGGTGGTGCTGCCGCATCTCGACGCCGCCTACAACCTCGCGCGCTGGCTGATGCGCGACGCCGAGGCGGCCGAGGATGTGTTGCAGGAGGCGATGGTGCGCGCGCTGACCTATTTCGCGAGCTTCAAGGGCGTCAACCCGCGGGCCTGGCTGTTGCAGATCGTGCGCAACACCGCCTATGGCTCGATGGCGTTGCACCGCGGGGTCGAGATGGTGCCGATTATCGATGACAGCGGCGAAGCGATCGCCGAGCTGGTGTCCGCCGATGACGACCCCGAGACCGCGCTGCTGCGGACGCGCGAAAGCCGCCGGGTGCGCGAGCTGATCGCCGATCTGCCGGTCGAGCTGCGCGAAACCCTGGTACTGCGCGAGTTCGAGGAATTCTCGTACAAGGACATCGCCGAGGCGACGCAGACCCCGATCGGCACGGTGATGTCGCGGCTGTGGCGGGCGCGGCAACTGCTCGCCCGCGCGGCGGAAGCGGAGGGCCTGGCGTGAGCGATATCAGGAGCGAGCCGAGGCCACGCTGCGACAAGGTTCTGCTGGTCCAGGCTGAGCTCGATGGCGAGCTCGACGCCGCCCAGGCCGCCTCGCTCGAGGCGCACCGAGCCGGCTGCCCGATCTGCCAGGCAGCGCAGACCGAGCTGCTGCGGGCGCGGGAGCTGCTGCGCGGCGAGGCCTACGAAACTGTTCCCGATGATGTCCGCACGCGGGTCATGGCACGGCTGCAATTGCCCGAGCGGCGGCCGGAGCCGGTGCGACGCTGGAATTGGCGATGGCTGCGCGCGCCGAGCATCGGCTTTGGGCTCGGCGCGGCCTGCGCCGCCGCGCTCGCCTTCCTGGTCGTGCTGCCGCAACGGGGCGACCTCGCCGATGCAGTGGTCGCCGACCATATCCGCGCGCTGCAGCCCGGCCATCTCGAAGATGTCGTCTCGACCGACCAGCACACGGTCAAGCCGTGGTTCGACGGGCGGCTCGACTTCGCGCCGCCGGTCCGGGACTTCGCCGCCGACGGCTTTCCACTCAAGGGCGGCCGGCTCGATTATCTCGACGGCAGGCCGATCGCGGCGCTGGTCTACCAGCGCGACAAGCACATCATCGACCTCTATGTCTGGCCGGAGGGCGGCGTCGCCGCGCGCCTTGCCGGCGATACCGCGATTCAGGGTTACAATGTCGTCCATTGGACCGCGGGGGGGATGAATTTCTGGGCGGTTTCCGATGTCGAGCGCGGCCAACTCGACGAATTCGCCGCGCTGTGGCGCAAGGGCCCGTAGTCCACCGCTTGGAGAATTTGCGGAACGGCGGCTCCACTCCACGGTTTGCTAACCATCGAGACGGTATAATCCTGGCCGAAAATTTTGATGGAGTAGCGCGATGCAGCCCAAAGGCCTCGCCGGTTTCTGTCTTGCCCTGGGACTCGCCGCCCTGTCGGGATGCGCGGGACCACCACCGCCTCCGCAGGTTGTTGTCGCCCCGGCGCCGGCCGCGTCCCCGTCCCCCGCCGCCCCCGGGCCCGTCGCGCTGTTACCACCGCCCCAGGAGACTGTCGGGGTTCCGGCGGTGAGGCACCATGTGGTGGCGGTCGTGCATCCCGCGATCCACCGTCACTGGACGCACAGATCCTACGCAATGCGATCGAATTATCCGTCGCCGGGGACCCCGCAATGCGGCAGCGATGTCCACCCGTGCAGTGTCGGGCACATTGTCGTTCCGGTGGATTAGCGGCTAGGAAAATGCCTCGCGCAACATGAGGTCGAGCACGGCTTGCGCCCGTTGCACGGTCGGATCGTCGGTCGGCCGCGACCGGCGCAGCGAGGCGGTAACCTCATCCTGCAACGCATAGGCTTCTTCGCGCTCACCCGCTTGCCACAGCAACGCGGCGAGATTGCCCATCGCGGTCAGCGTGTCGCCGTCATCCGCGCCGAAGACGCGGGTGAGCGTGGCGATCGCGCCTTCCAGCATTTCGCGGGCGATCATCGCGTCGCCGATTGCGGCGATCGTGCCGGCGAGATTGTTGATCGCACGCAACGTGTCGCGGGCCTCATCGCCGTGGAACGCGCGCCTGCCGTCAACGACTTGCTCCTGAAGCCGGCGCGCTTCCGCGAGGTCGCCTTGCTGGCCGACCGTGGTCGCCAGCTTGCCTATTGCTTTCAGCGTCTCGGGATGCGCCTCGCCGTAAAGCGCGCGGCGCCCTGCGACCACGGCTTCTTCGAGCGGTCGCGCCCGCGACAGCCGGCCCTCCGCCCATAGCTGCTCAGCGAGGTCGAGCATCGCGGTCAGCGTGTCGTGGTGCACCTCGCCGAGGGTCAGGCGGTGCTCGGCGACCAGCGCTTCCAGTTCTTCCATCGATGCCACGCCCGTCGCACCTATTTATTTGTCTGCTAGCGGGGCTTGTCGCCCCACACGACGTAGCGCCGGCGCGGGCGCAACTCCTCGCCTTCCGCGGCGGCGTGTTGGTTTTGCGCGAGGATCACATCGGCGAGCGGGTCGGAGCCGACCGCGGCGAGCCGATGCGCACGGAACAGCGCCTCGATCTCCTCCTGGGGCTTGCCCATCAGAAACGGCAGCTGGTTGCCGATCGGCGCATATTCGGCGCTGCGCCGGGCGCTGTAGGATTGTTCTTCGCCGGGCGCGACCAGCGAGTGTCCGTCGATCACCGCGAGCCGGCCACCCGGCCGCAGCACGCGGGTCCACTCATCGATCGCCGCCTCGGGGTGCGGCAGCGTCCACAACACGTGGCGGGTGATGACGAGGTCGAAGCGACCTGGCGGATAGGGCAGATGCTCGGCGTCGCCCTCGTCGAACCGGATATCGGCGTGCGCCGCAATTGCTTTCTCCTTGGCCAGGGCCAGCATCGCCGGGGCGAAATCGACACCGGTCACCGCGTGCCCGCGCGCCGCCAGTTCGAGGCTCAAAATCCCGGTGCCGCAGCCGACATCGAGGATTTCGAGCCCCTCCCGCCCGTCGAGGGCCAGCGCGAACACCCGATCCCATGCCGTGCGCTCCGCCGGGGTGCGGATGCTATGGCCGAAATCCTCGTCGAAATGCGCCGCCCGGCGGCCCCAATGCGCGGCGACCTGCTGCTTGACGAAATCACTAGAAGGCATGGCATCCTCCTATTTCAACCCGACCACCTCGGCCATCGCCTCGATCTGCTCGACATAATTCGAGACCGGGTTCATCAGGATGTGGTTGGCGCCCATCGCGACGACCTCTTCCAGGCGCTCGCGCACCTGCTCGGGCGTGCCGTGGATGCCGGAGAAATCAGTCCCCGGCGGGTTGTGGTAGACCTCGGTGAACCAGCGATTGAGCTCGCGCCGCGCAATCGCCGGGTTTTCGTCGACCGCCATGAAGATGCGCTTCGAGATCGGGAAATTCTCCGGGTCGCGCCCACGCGCCATCAGCGAATCTTTCAGGATCGGCACCGACTCGCCGAACTGCTTGATGCTCGACCCGCCCGAGCCCATCCAGCCATCGGCTAGCTCGGCGGTGCGCCGCACCGCGGCGGGGTGGCCGACCCCCATCCACAGCGGCAGCGGCTTTTGCACCGGTCTCGGCGACATTACCTCGTTGTCGAGATTGTAGAACTTGCCGTGAAAGGTGACCCGCTCCTCGCTCCACAGCGCGCGGATCAGCTGCACCTCCTCGCGGAAGCGAGCGACCTTGCCCTCCTCGGGCACTTCGAACTGCCGGTAATGATGCTCCCGGCCGAGCCCGACGCCGAGGATCGCTCGCCCGCCACTGACATAATCGAGCGTCGCCCATTGATGCGCGACCATAGCCGGGTGATGCACCGCCAGCACGACGACCGAGGCGCCGACCCGGATCGTCGAGGTCACCGAAGCGGCATGGGTCAGCACCACGACGGGGTCGAAGCACATCGATTCTTCGTTGAGGGTGTTCTCGGTGACCCACAGATCGCGAAAGCCGAGCGCCTCGGCGCGTTGCGCCACGGTCTTCACCGCGCCCATGTCGATCGGATCGGGCGAGCGGTGCGGCAGCGACATGCCGAACGCGATCTTGTCTTTCAGCGCCATGAGTGGCCCTTTGCGCGAGCGGTGACGGGTCGCGGCTAGATTGACCCGCCGCCATCGCGCAAGGCAAGCGCCGCGGACCGAAGCGCTCGTTTCGGTCGGCTAGTCGCAGGGGGTAGACCGGGCCGGGACGAACGGCCCGGGGTCGGGCTGCTGTCGTTGGTCGGCCGGCCTTGCGGATTGCCCGATTGCCCTTTCTGAAACGGCTGCCCCGGCCCCGGCCTTCGCTGTTTTATCAGCAGATTTACAGCCATGGTTCCCCTGTTGCGTTATTGTCTGCTCTCACCTGGCGCGGGGCGTTAATCGCAATATAAGACTTGATTACAGCAATTCAAGGGGCAAATTGCGGGCCGCATGAACCGCCGATGGGCAGTGGATCATCGTGGGTCGAGCCGGTGCCGGGTTCGGTGGGCGAGGGTCGGTTCGGATCGGCGTTGAACGGCGTCCCCGGCTCAATACCCGGCGTTCCCGGAGGAGGCGGCGGAGCGGTGTAGGCTTGACCAGGCCCGCGAAGCCAAGCGTCCCGGCGATCACCGCACCAGCGATCAGCAAGCGTCTCATTCTCAGCTCCTCGATCGAAAATCGCTTGCTTGCTGAATTCAACAGCGACCCGACACGGTCCGTTCCGAGCTCAAGCCTGCATCAGCTCGATGCTGACCCCGTCCGGCGCGGCGACGTAGCACAAGAGGCTGCCGCCGACGCCGCGCTTCAGCTCGACCGGAAAGCTGACGCCTTTGGCGCGCAATTGGGTGCACAGCGTCTCGAGATCGCCCTCGTACATGAACCCGAAATGATCGGTGCCCCAGCCGTTGTGGCTGGAAAAATCGGCGTAGGGGCGGATCGGCGGCGCGGCGGTCGGCTCCTCGCCCGGGCGCCGGCCGCGGATCAGGATCGTCATGCCGCCGAGCGAAACGAAAATCTGCGGCGCGCCGCGGGCGACCGTATCCTTGGCGATCGTCGCGCCGAACATCTCGACATACCATTTGGCCGAGGCTTGCGGGTCCTCGCTGATGATGTGGACATGGTCGAATTTGAACGCGGGGTTGCTCATCGCCGCGCCCCTTGCTTGAAAAAGCGGTTCTCCGGGCGCGGCAATCCGAGATTCTCGCGCAGGGTCTTGCCCTCGTATTCCCGCCGGAAGAGGCCGCGCCGCTGCAACTCGGGCACGACGCGGTCGACGAACTCGTCGAGCCCGCCCGGGACCCACGGGAACATGATGTTGAACCCATCGCAGGCGTCGCGGTAGAGCCATTCCTCCATCTGGTCGGCGATCATCTTGGGCGTGCCGACCATCGCGAGCCCGCCGTAACTGCCGGCGATCTGCGCGAGCTGACGGACGGTCAGGTTGTCGCGCCGGGCGCGGGCGATCACCCGTTCGCGGCCGCTCTTCGAGGCGTTGCTCTCGGGGATGTCGGGCAGCGGCCCGTCGAGGTCGAAAACCGAGGCGTCGTGCCCCAGCGCGATCGACAGCGAGGCGATGCCGCTATCGGGATGGACGCGGCTGTCGAGCAGCGCGCGCTTTGCCTTCGCTTCGTCCTCGGTGTCGCCGACGACGACGAGGCAGCCGGGCAGGATCTTGATGTGGTCCGGATCGCGCCCTGCCGCCTTGGCGCGGGTCTTGATGTCTGCGTAGGTCGCCTGGGCGTCCTCGATCCGGCCGCCGCTGGCGAATACCATCTCGGCGGTCTCGGCGGCGAGCTGGCGGCCGGCATCCGAGGCGCCGGCCTGGACGATGACCGGCCAGCCCTGGATCGGGCGGGCGATGTTGAGCGGCCCGCGCACCGACAGGAACTCGCCCTGGTGGTCGAGCACGTGCATCCGGTCGGGGTCGAAATAGATGCCCTCCTCGACATCGCGGACAAAGGCATCCTCGGCCCAGCTGTCCCACAGCCCGGTCACGACATCGTAGAATTCACGCGCCCGGCGATAGCGCTCGCCATGCTCCATGTGCTCGGTCAGGCCAAAATTGAGCGCCGCGTCGGGGTTCGAGGTGGTCACCAGGTTCCACCCGGCGCGCCCGCCGCTGATGTGGTCGAGCGAGGCAAAACGGCGGGCGATCATGTAGGCCGGCTCGAACGTCGATGAGGCGGTGGCGATGAGGCCGAGATGATCGGTTTTCATCGCCAGCGCCGGCAACAGGGTCAGCGGGTCGAACGAGGTCACCGTCGCGCTGCGCTTCAGCGCCGCCATCGGCATGTTGAGGACCGCCAGATGGTCGGCCATGAACCAGGCGTCGAACCGGCCCTGCTCCAGCTTTTGCGCGAAGCGGATCAGGTGCTGAAGATTGAAATTCGCGTCGGAATAGGCGCCCGGATAGCGCCACCACGCGGTGTGGATGCCGACCGGGCGCATAAACGCGCCGAGTCGCAATTGCCGTGATGCCATGTCCTTCGCAGCCTCTTCTCGCGTCCGATGATGTTACCCGCCCGAGCGCGGCAATCCGAGAGGAGAGTTGCATGCAAGCCGGTTGCCGACGTTGGGGACAAGGGAGTTAAGTGGCGGCAACAAGAGACACGCGGGGAGGGATTGCGTCGGGGCCCAGCCGGATTGCCGGCTCATGATAACGAGGGGACCGCCTTGACCGATATTACCGCCGCCTCTGTCGCACCATCCAGCCGAGCCCCGGACGTCGAGCGCACCGCCGCGACGATCGCCGCGCGGATCGATCGTCTGCCGAGCACCCGCTACATCTGGCACCTCGTGCTGCTGCTGTCGCTCGGCGGGTTTTTCGACGTGTTCGACAACGGGCTGATCGCCTACATCGCGCCGGGCCTTTTCGCCGCCAAAATCTTCACCGCGACGACGCAGGGCTTCTTCGATATTACCGGCTTCGCCAGCCTCGTCGCCTCGACCTTTATCGGCATGTTCATCGGGACGCTGCTGTTCAGTTCGCTCTCCGATTTGTTCGGGCGGCGGACGATCTTCACCTTCGCGCTGGTGTGGTACTCGCTCGCGACCTTGGCGATGGCGTTCCAATCGACGCCGCTGGCGATCGATTTCTGGCGGTTCCTTGCCGGATGCGGCATCGGCGTCGAGCTGATCACCGTCGATACCTATCTCTCCGAGCTGATGCCGAAGGACCGCCGCGGCCAGGCCTTCGCGTTCAACCAGTCGTTCCAGTTCCTCGCCTATCCGACGGTCGCGTTGTTGGCTTACGGATTGGTGCCGTCGATGCCCTACGGCCTCGAAGGCTGGCGCTGGGTGACGATCATCGCCGCGGCGGGCGCGATCGTCGTGTGGTGGCTCCGGCTGGCGCTGCCGGAATCGCCGCGTTGGCTCGCCATCCACGGCAACATCGCGGAGGCCGAACGCATCACCGCGATCATGGAGGCCAAAGTCCAGGCGGAAAGCGGCAAGCCCCTTCCGCCGCCCGAAATCCTGCCGGACGAGGTCGAAGCGGGGCGCGGGGCGTGGCGCGAGATGTGGCATGGCGAATATCTCAGCCGCACGATCATGCTGATCGTGTTCAACCTCTTGCAGTCGATCGGCTATTACGGTTTCGCTAGCTGGGTCCCGACGCTGTTGCTGGCGCAGGGGATCACGGTCACCAAATCGCTGCTCTACACCTTCGTCATCGCGCTAGCCAACCCGACCGGGCCGCTCATCGCCTCGTTCATCGCCGACCGCAGCCACCGCAAATGGCAGCTTGTCGGCGCTTGCGGCTCGCTCGCGGTGTTCGGCCTCATCTTCTCGCAGATGACGACCGCGCTCGGCATCATCGTGGTCGGCGTTTTGATCACCTTCTCGACCAGCAATCTGTCCTACGCCTTCCACGCCTACCAGGCCGAGCTCTACCCGACGCGCATTCGCAGCCGCGCGATTGGCTTCACCTATTCCTGGAGCCGGTTCAGCACGATCTTCGTCGGCTTCCTGGTGGCATTCTTCTTGCGCAACTACGGCACGGTCGGCGTTTTCGGCTTTATCGCCTCGGCGATGGTCGCGTGCTGCCTGGTGATCGGCGCGATGGGACCGGCGACCACGCGGATGCGGCTGGAGCAAATTTCGCGCTAGGATGATCGCGCAACGGAGAACTCAGCGGATGGCGACGGCAAAGCGACAAATGCATCTTGGAGTTTTCGTCCTCGGCACCGGCAATCATTCGGCCGGCTGGCGCTATGAAGGCGCCGCCACCAGCCATATCGAATTGCCGGTGATGAGAGAAATCGCCCGCATCGCCGAGCGCGGCAAGTTCGACCTGTTGTTCATTTCCGACTCGGTGGACATGGACCCGGGCGACCATCCGTCGTTCCTCAACCGCTTTGAGCCGACGAGCTTGATCACGGCATTGAGCATGGTGACCACGCATATCGGTCTCGGCGCGACGGTATCGACCACGTTCTCGGAGCCGTTCAACGTTGCACGGGTCTTCAGCTCGATCGACCATTTGAGCAGCGGCCGCGCCGCGTGGAATGTCGTTACCAGTTCCAACGCCAAAACCGCGCTGAACTTCGGCATGACCGAACACATGTCGCACGAGCTGCGCTATGCGCGCGCCGAGGAATTTGTCGATGTCGTGCGCGGGCTGTGGGACTGCTGGGAAGCGGACGCGATCGTCGCCGACAAGCAGACCGGCCAATACCTCGACCCCGGCAAGGTGCGCCAGCTCAACCACAAGGGTCGGTTCTTCCAGGTCAAGGGGCCCCTCAACATGGCGCGCTGCCCGCAGGGGCACCCCGTCATCATCCAGGCGGGCGGCTCCCCCTCGGGGCTGGAGCTGGCGGCGCGCACCGCCGATGTCGTGTTCTCGGTGGTGCAGGAATTTGCGCCGGCCAAGGCCGCCTATGCCGACCTAAAAGACCGCATGGCGAAATACGGCCGCACGCCGGAGGAGGTCGCGGTGCTGCCGGGAGTGATGCCGATTATCGGCGCGACCGAAGCCGAGGCGCGCGAAAAACTCGCGAAGTTGCAAAGCTGGATCACGCCGAGTAATGCGTTGACGCTGGTCACCGGCCGCATCGGTTATGATGTCTCGGGTTACCCGCTCGATGGGCCGGTGCCGCCGCCGCCACCCAGCGAAGGCGGCCAGACCTTCCATCGCGTGCTCTACGAGATGGCAAAGCGCGAGAACATGACGTTGCGCGACCTCTACAACCTGACCGCGGCGGCACGCGGGCATTGGGTTATTTGTGGCACACCGGCGACGATCACCGACATCCTCGAAGAATGGTTCACCGGCGGCGCTGCCGACGGGTTCAATATCCTGCCGGCCTATTTCCCCGGCGCTTTCGCCGAGTTCGTCGATCTGGTAGTGCCGGAATTGCAACGCCGTGGCCTGTTCCGGCGCGAGTACCAGGGGACGACCCTGCGCGACCATTTCGGCCTCGCTCCGGTGCCGGCGCCGCTGGCGCAGCGGCAAGCCGTCGGCGCCGAGTAGGGAGTTTCTCCGATGCCCGATGCACCGTGCCTTCTGATGATCGTCGGCGCCGCCACGCCGCCGGGCCGGCTGGCCGCGGCGGTCGCCTTCGCGGCGGGGTCGGCGGGCACCGCCGCCGCCGTGGACATCCTCAATCTCGCCGAAACGCCGGTGGAAATCTGCGACGGCCGTCCGCTCGACAAATACGACGCGGGCACCCGCCAAGCGGTAGAGCTGATCATCGGCGCGGCGGCGGTGCTGATCGCGGCGCCGGTCTATCGGGCAACCTATCCCGGCGTGCTGAAGAACCTGCTCGATATCGCGCCCGTCGAGGCGCTCCAGGCGAAGCCGGTCGGGATTGTCGCGATGGGCGGCTCTCCGCATCACTTTCTCGGGGTGGATTGGCAGCTGCGCGAGGTGCTGACCTGGTTCGGCTCGCTCGTCGCGCCGACCAGCGTCTACATCACCGGCAGCGATTTCAAGGACGGCAAGCTGGCGTCGGAAGGCGCGCAGCGCGATCTGGCCGCTCTCGCCGCGACGCTAGTCACCCTGGCCCGGCTCGACCGGGCGTCGCTCGGTCCGACGCCGCTGGCTGCCAGATACACCTGATCGGAGCGGGCGCGATGGCACGGCAACTGCACCTCAATCTGTTCATTCACAGCCGCGGTCATCATGAGGCGTCATGGCGCCACCCGGATTCGTCGCCGCTGGCGCTGACCGATATCCGCTACTACCAGGACCTCGCGCAGCGCGCCGAGGCGGCGAAGTTCGACTCGATCTTTTTGGCCGACCAGCTCGCGCTGGGCGGCGACGTGGCGCAAGCGGCGCGCACCTGGCTCGAGCCGATCACGGTGCTGGCCGCAGTCGCGGTCGCGACCGAGCGGATCGGGCTGATCGCGACATGCTCGACGACCTATACCGAGCCGTTCAACCTGGCCCGTCAGTTCGCCTCGATCGACCACATCAGCAACGGCCGTGCGGCATGGAACATCGTCACCTCGTGGCTCGCCACCGCGGCGAGCAATTTCGGCGGCGAGGGCCAGGTCAGCCACGCGGACCGCTACACCCGCGGCGAAGAATTCATGGCCGTCGTCAAGCAGCTGTGGGACAGCTGGGCCGATGACGCGCTGGTCGACGACCGCGCCGGCGGCATCTACGCGCGGGCCGACCGGATCCGGCCGATCGACCATCGCGGCGATTTCTATCGGGTGACGGGTCCGCTCAACATGCCGCGCTGCCCGCAGGGAAGGCCGGTGCTGGTGCAGGCGGGGTCGTCCGATACCGGCCGCGGCTTTGCCGCGCGCCATGCCGAAGCGGTGTTCACCGCCCACGTCGAAAAGGCGACCGCGCAGGAATTCTACGCCGATTTGAAGCGGCGCGCGGCGGAAGAGGGCCGCGATCCCGCGCACGTGCTGATCCTGCCCGGGCTCAGCCCGATGATCGCCGCGACCGAGGCCGAGGCGCAGCGCCTGGCGCGCGAGGTCAACGAGCTGACCGACCCCGAGGTCGGGCGCCGGCGGCTTTCGAACCGGTTCGGCGGGCACGATTTCTCGCACCTGCCCTTGGACCGCCCGTTGTCGCCCGAGGATTTCCCCGATCCCGGCTCGGTCGAGGCGGCGCGCAGCCGCACCGAGGTGATCATCAACTATGTGCGGCGCGAGAAGGCGACCTTACGGCAATTGCTCGGCTATCTCGCCGGCGCGCGCGGCCATTTCGTGACCGCCGGCACGCCGGAGCAGATCGCCGATCTGATCGAGGATTGGTTCACCGACGGCGCCGCGGACGGGTTCAATGTCATGCCGCCTTTGTTGCCGGTGCAGCTCGATTTGTTCAGCGCCGAGGTGATCCCGCTGCTGCAGCGCCGCGGGCTGTTCCGCACCGAATACGCCGGCACGATGCTGCGCGAGCATTACGGCCTGCCATGGCCCGCGAGCAGCTTTGACGCGCCGACCAGGGCGGGCGCGCTGCAAGACGCATAGGCTCGGGACGCGCTGGTAGCGGGGGGCGGATTTGAACCGCCGACCTTCGGCTTATGAGTCCGCTGCTCTGACCAACTGAGCTACCCCGCCACGCCGCGCGGCATATAGGAGATGCATGGCAGCCGGTCAAGGATCGCGCGGGAACACCGCCGATCCCGATCCGTTGATGGGATGAACCTCCGATGAAGCGACAGGCGAATTCCCATGCACCGTAAACTTTCCGCCGCAGCGGCACTTGCCATCGCCGCATTGGTTCTGGCGCAAATCGGCGCGCCGACCCCCGGGCGTCGCCCAGACCTATCTCGGTACGCCTACCCCGGCCATAACCGGCACGCACACCCCCGAGCAAAACCCGGCGACTGCCGTTCAATCTCCCGCCGTCGCGGCCCGGAGCGGCACGGTGCCGGCGGGCACGGGCCCCGCTATCGAGGGCAGCACGAGCGCGCCCTCGCCGGGCCTGTCGTTTGGCGCCGCGCCGGCGCCGATCGTCTCGCCCAATCGCTAGCGGTTTCGGCTCAGGGGTCGCGGCGAATCCAGCCGCCGCCGAGCACGTGGTCGCCGTGATAGAGCACGGCGGCCTGGCCGGGTGCGACCGCGCCGGCCGGCGCGACCAGCTCCAGCTCGGCCTCGTTGGCATCGGCGCCGGCATGCAGCGTCGCCGGGACGGGCGGCTGCGCCGAGCGCAGCTTCGCGGTCACAGCGACTGCATCGCCGGCGGCGAGTTCTCGGCCAAGCCAATTGAACTCGCCGAGGCGCGCGCGTGTCTTGGCGAGCGCGTCGAGCGGGCCGACCACCACGCGCCGCCGCGCCGGTTCGAGGCGGAGCACGTAGAGCGGCTCGGGCGCGGCGATGCCGAGCCCCTTCCGCTGGCCGACGGTGAAATGGGCGATGCCGCGATGCTGCCCAAGTATGTTTCCAGCCGCGTCGACAATCTCGCCCGGCTCACCGGCCTCGGGCCGCAGCCGGGTGACGATGTCGGCGTAGGACCCCTGCGGCACGAAACAGATATCCTGGCTGTCCGGCTTGTCGGCGACCGGCAGGTCGAGTTCGCGCGCCAGCGCGCGGGTCGCGTCCTTCGCCATGCCGCCTAGCGGGAAGCGCAGGAATTCGAGCTCGTCGCGCGTCGTGCGATAGAGGAAATAGCTCTGGTCGCGGCTCTGGTCCGCGGCGCGGTAGAGCGCCGGCCCGTCGGGCTCGCGCAACCGCCGCGCGTAATGCCCGGTGGCGAGCGCGCTGGCGCCGAGATCGCGCGCGGTCTGCATGAGGTCGCGGAACTTGACCCGCTCGTTGCAGCGGATGCACGGGATCGGCGTCTCGCCGCGGCCGTAGCTGTCGGCGAAATCCTCGATCACCGCGGCGCGAAACCGCGCCTCGTAATCGAGCACGTAATGCGGGATTTGGAGGCGCTCGGCGACCCGAGCCGCGTCGCGCACATCCTGACCGGCGCAGCACGCGCCCTTCCTTCCGGTCGCGGCGCCGTGGTCGTAGAGCTGCAAGGTGATGCCGACGACATTGTACCCGGCGCGGGCGACGAGCGCCGCGGTCACCGACGAGTCCACCCCGCCCGACATCGCGACGACGATTCGGTGATTTGCCGGGTTGCTCGGAAGGTCGAAGTCAGTTGGCGACAGCATTGGCCTAATATCGGCACTCAGCGCGCCGCGTCGAGGCCCATCTGCCAGAATTCGCCTTCGAGCCGCGTCGCCGCGGTGAAGGTCGCGGCCAGCGCCGGAAAGCGGCCTTCGCCGCCGCGCCGGGCGAACTGCTCGTCGAGCGCGACTTTCGCCTCCGCGGCGAGCGCCTGATATTCGGCGCTGGCGTACATGTCGAGCCAGCTCTTGTACGGGTTGCCGTCCAGGCTTGTGTCGGGGTCGGCCAGCCGCTCGGCGGCGATCTCGGCGTAGCCGACGACGCAGGGCGACAGCGCGACTTCGAGGTCGAGCCGGTCGCCGGCGAGGCCGCGGTCGAGCACAAAGCGGGTATAGGCGATCGTCGGCATTGCTTCGGGCGCCGCCGCCATTGCCGCCGGGTCGATGCCCCAGGAGCGGCAATAGTCGATATGGAGCCCAATCTCGACGTCGAGCGTCGCGGCGACAAGACCCTGCGCGCGGCGCATCTCGGCCAGGGTGTCGGATTTGTAGATCGCCAGGCCCCAGGCCCGGCTGAAATGCAGCAGGAACAGATAATCCTGGATCAGGTAATGGCGAAACGCCGTCTCGGGCAGGTCGCCCTTCGCCAAGCGCAGCACGAAGTCGTGCCGGGTATAGGAGGGCCACGTCGCGCCGGCCGCCGCGACGAGGCGTGCAAAAAGATCCTGGGCCACGGCGGCCGGAACCTATGAAATCGTCTTTCCCGCAAAAGCGGGAACCCAGGGCAACCGCTCCGTCGCCCGCCCCTGGGCCCCCGCTTTCGCGGGGGTGACGAAAATTTGCTTGAGCATCAGCGGATCAGCATGTTGCGGGTGCCGGCGGGGAGCCGCACGGTCAACCCGTCCAATTCCTCGGTTATGATGATCTGGCAGCCGAGCCGCGACGTCGCGGTCAGGCCGAAGGCGAGGTCGAGCATGTCTTCCTCGTCCTCGCTCGCCTCCTTCAGCAGGTCGTACCAATCGGAGTCTACGATCACATGGCATGTCGAGCAGGCGAGCGAGCCTTCGCAGGCGCCCTCGATGTCGATCTTGTGGCGGTGGGCGATCTCCAGAACCGACAGCCCGAGCGGCGCGTCGACCTCACGCGCGGCGCCGTCGCGCTCGATGAAAATCATCTTCGGCATCAAAGATTCTCGGGGCGCGGCGCCATGTCTTCGGCGACCACTGCGGCGGCTTCGGCCGGCGCTTGGCCAGGGGCAAGATCAGCGGCCGTGACGATACGCAAGAGCTCGATCCCCGCTGCCCCGCTAGCCTGCAGCAACTCGGCGGCAAGCGCCGGATCGAGCGCCGCGGCGAACACCAGGACCGCGTGAGTCACCGGCCGAGCCAGCGCGCGCTCGGCACGCAGTTTGGCGCCTTCGAACAGGGCCTGCCATTGCGCCAGCGGTGCATCCGGCCCCGGAACCGGCAGTGCCCGCTCGAAACCTTCGCGATCGGCGAGCGCGACCGCATTGCCGCCGACCGAGAACGCGACCTCGGCCAGATCGCCCCCCGCGTCAATGCCGATCGCCGCGCCCGGCGCGTCGGGATCGCTGGGCGAGCCGTCCGGCTCTTCGATCTGAAAGAGTTTCAATTCGGGTCAGGCCCGATCAAACGTGAAACGACTCACCGCAGCCACAGCGGCCCTTTTCATTGGGATTGCGGAAGACAAAGCCGGTTTCGAGCTTCTCCTCGACGTAATCCATCTCGGTGCCGAGGATGAACATGACCGCCTTGGGATCGATAATCACGGTGACGCCCTTGTCCTCGACGATCTCGTCGAACTTGCCCTTTTCGTCGGCGTATTCAAGTGTGTAGCTGAGGCCCGAGCAGCCGCGCGAGCGGACCCCGACGCGCACGCCGACCGACGGCTTGCCGCGCTTTTCGAGCAGCGCCTGGATGCGCATCGCCGCCGCGTCGGTCACCACCAGGGCCGGGGGTCGAGGCATGGGCATGGTCGTCTCACTCCTTGCGCCTTCATATTGCCGGCAACGCTGTCGCCGTCAATCGTCACGTAACCGTTATGTAGGCGCTTTGCCGTTGGATTGCACGGTCATCCCTTGGCGCAGCCGCGCCGCGGCGGCGGCGAGCGCATCGACCGCATAGTCAATATCGGAGGCGGTGGTGAAGCGGCCGAGCCCCAGACGGATCGATGCGTTGGCCCGTTCGTCGGCAAGGCCCAAGGCGCGCAGCACGTAGGACGGCTCGATCGCCGCCGAGGTGCAGGCCGAGCCGGTCGAGATCGCGATCGACGGGCAGGCCTCGATCAACTCGGCCGCGGTCGTCCCTGGCACCGAGACATTAAGGCTGCCCGGCAGACGGTGCTCGCCGTCGCCGTTGAGCTGCAACCCGGGGATGCGCCCGGCGAGGTTGGCGTAAAGCCGCTCGCGCAGGGTTTTGAGCCGCGCCGCCTCGCCCGCCATCTCTGCGGCGGCGAACGCGCAGGCCTTGCCGAAACCGACGCAGAGCGGGGTCGGCAGGGTGCCGGAGCGCAGGCCGCGCTCCTGCCCGCCGCCATCGATCAGCGGCACGAGGCGCACCCGCGGCCGGCGGCGCACATAGAGCGCGCCGACGCCTTTCGGCCCGTAGAGCTTGTGGCCGGACATGGACATCAAATCGATCTTCATCGCCTCGACGTCGAGCGGGATTTTGCCCGTCGCCTGCGCGGCGTCGGTGTGGAACAGCACGCCCCGCTCGCGGCAGATTGCGCCGATCTCGGCCAAAGGCTGGATCACACCGATCTCGTTGTGCGCCGCCATGATCGAAACCAGTAGCGTGCGGTCGGTCAGCGCCGCCCTCAGTGCGTCGAGATCGACGAGACCGCTTTGCGGCACGTCGAGGTAGGTGACGGAAAATCCCTCACGCTCCAGCGCCGCGCAGCTTTCGAGCACGCATTTATGCTCGGTGGTCAGGGTGACGATGTGATCCTTGGCCCCGTTCGCCGGCGGATAAATGCGGGCGAAATGCGCGGCGCCCTTGATCGCCAGATTGTTGGCCTCGGTCGCACCCGAGGTGAAGACGATCTCGCGCGGATCGGCGTGGATCAGATGCGCGATCTCGCCGCGCGCCTGATCGATCGCCGCCATCGCGCGGTGGCCGTAGACGTGGCTCTCGCTGTGCGGGTTGCCGTAATCGATCGTGAAATACGGCAGCATCGCCTCGAGCACGCGCGGATCGACCGGGGTCGAGGCCTGGTTGTCGAGATAAATCGGCAGCGCGTTGGCGCGATCTTGCGGCGACATGTCGTTCATGCCGCTCGCCTTGTGTGCGTCCGGCGATACAGCGCCGTCCAGGCGTCGATGAAATGGGCGATGTCGGCCTCGCTCGTCGACCAACCAAGGCTGACCCGGATCGTCGCATTGGCGAGCTGCGGCGCGACCCCCATCGCCACCAGCACATGGCTCGGCCCGACCTTACCCGACGAACACGCGGCGCCGGCGCTGACCATCACGCCATCGAGGTCCAAGGCGATGATCTGGGTCTCGGCCGGAACGCCGGGCATCGCGATCGACGAGGTGTTCGGCAGGCGCGGCGCGTCGGCGCCGATGATGATAGCGTCCGGCAGCGCTGCCTCGAGCCGGTCGCGCAATTCGCGGACGTTGTCGTGTTCGCCGGGATCGCATGCGTCCGCGGCGGCGGCGAACCCGGCGATGCCGGAGAGGTTCTCGGTGCCCGCCCGGCGGTTGCGCTCCTGCCCGCCGCCGCGCAGCAGCGGCGTCAACTCGGCGCCGGCCGACAATAGCGCGCCGATCCCGCTCGGCCCACCGATCTTGTGCGCCGATAGGGTCATCAAATCGGCGCCGATTTCTGCGAGCGAGACCGGAACCTTGCCCACCGCCTGGACCGCGTCGCAGTGGAACAGCGCGCCATGCGCATGGGCGATCTCGGCGGTCTCGCGCACCGGCTGGATCACGCCGGTCTCATTGTTGGCGAGCATCACCGAAACCACGGCCGGGCGCGGGTCAGCTTCAAGCAGCGCCGTCAGCGCGGCCGGATTTACGAGGCCGTCGCGATCGACCGGGATGCGTTCGGCATCGGGCACTGCCTGCAGCACCGAGGAATGCTCGATCGCGGAGACCAGCACCCGCTCGCGGCCGCTGCCCAACAGCGCCAAATGATTGGCCTCGGTGCCGCCGCTGGTGAAAATCACGGCGTCAGCGGGTGCGCCGACCAATGCGGCGATCGTCTCGCGCGCGCCCTCGACCAACTGCCGGGCCGCACGGCCGCGACCGTGCACCGAGGACGGATTGCCGCCGAGCGCCAACGCCGCGTGGATCGCCGTTGCCGCCTCCGGGCGTAGCGGCGCGGTCGCATTCCAGTCGAGATAGGTCTCGCACCGACGCATTACGAAATACTCATTGGGCTGCGGCACTCGCCCGGTAGGTCTCGCGCTGCACGATCCCGCTGGTGCCGAGCACCCGCTTCTCGCAGACATCGCCGAGCGAGACCGAGCTCAGATAAAGGTGGATTTGGTTGCTCAACTCTTCCCACAGATCGTGCGTCAGACATCGGCTGCGGTCGCCGCGGCAGCCAAGCGTCGCGCCCGGGCGACATCGAATCGCGTGGATCGGCTCGTCTACCGCGAGGATGATGTCGGCGATGCGCGTCTGGTCGCGGTGATGGGCGAGCAAATAGCCGCCGCCCGGCCCGCGCACGCTCTTGACCAGACCGCCGCGCCGCAATTTGGCGAAGAGCTGTTCGAGATAGGACAGCGAGATTTCCTGCCGCTCGGCGATCTCGGCGAGGCAGACCGGGCCGACACCGCTGTGCTGGGCGATATCGACCATCGCCATCACCGCATAGCGGCCCCTGGTGCTGAGCCTCATGACAGCCGCTCGCTCTCGGCCTCGTCGGCGGTCAGCCGCGGCCCGGGATGTTCAGCCGCGGTCTTTTCACCTTCGAGCTCGTTGACCCGCGCCCTGAGGCTCGCGACCTCGTCGAGCAGCCCCGACAAGGCGCGCGCGATCGGGTCGGGAATATCGTCGCCGCTGACCCCGTACGGCTCGAAGGCCGGGCGCACCTCGCCTGGTGGGCGGCGCGTCACCTGACGCGCCGGGTTGCCGACCATCGTCGCACCCTCGGGGACTTCCTTCAGCACCACCGCCGCGGCACCGATGCGCGCACCGTCGCCGACCTTGAACGGACCCAGCACCTGAGCGCCCGAACCGACGATTACGTCGTTGCCGAGCGTTGGATGCCGTTTGTGTCCGGTCTGGTCCTTGGTGGGACGTGTGCCACCCAAGGTCACACCATGATAAAGTGTGCAATCGTCACCGATTTCGGCGGTCTCGCCGATCACCACGCCCATGCCGTGATCGATGAACAATCGCTTGCCAACCTTGGCGCCCGGGTGGATCTCGATCCCGGTCATCACCCGGCCAAGATGCGAGACAAAACGGCCGAGGAAGTGACAGCCATGCCGCCACAGCCAATTCGCCGCTCGGTAATAAAGCAAGGCCTGGAAGCCGGGATAACAAAACACCACTTCAAGAGCTGAGCGGGCCGCCGGATCGCGCGCCCGTGTGGCATCGATTTCTTCGCGCAAGTTCTTGAAGAGCATCGCGTTCACTGTGCTATCGTTGCCACCGCTGGGCGGCCGAGCTGTCGCCCGGCCCGTCGCGGCCCAGGAAAAGAGCATATAATTGCCCGAGTCTGCGTATCAAGTATGGCGGGGCTATCCGGGCGTCGGCCGAACACGGCCGCCGTCCTGTAAGCCCGACTCCTATTGTCGGAAATTCGATGCCTGACGTGATCATCAACGGCCCGGAAGGGCGGATCGAGGGGCGCTACCACCACATGCGCTCCGGCCCGGCGCCGATGGCGCTGGTGCTGCACCCGCATCCGCTGCATGGCGGGACGATGCACAACAAGATTGTCTACACGCTCTATCAATGCTTCGTGCGGCGCGGGTTTTCGACCCTCCGGATCAATTTCCGCGGGGTCGGGCGTAGCCAGGGCAGCTTCGACCGCGGCGAGGGCGAGCTGGCTGATGCCGCGGCCGCGCTCGACTGGCTGCAGACCTACAATCCCAACGCCGATTCCTGTTGGGTCGCGGGCTATTCGTTCGGCGCCTGGATCGGCATGCAGCTGTTGATGCGCCGCCCCGAGATCGAGGCGTTCATCGCGGTGTCGCCGCCGGCAAGCCAATATGATTTCACCTTCCTCGCGCCGTGCCCGTCCTCGGGCCTGGTCCTGCAGGGCGACCAGGATACGCTGGTGCCGATCGAGAGCGTGCAGAAGCTGGTGCACAAGCTCGCGCACCAGCGCGACATCAAGATCGATTTTCGCAAGATCGCCGGCGCCGACCATTTCTTCGCCGATCAGCTCGATGTGCTGGCGGGCCATGTCGACGCCTATATCGGTGAGCACGCGCGGCTCGCCGGCGAGCCGGCCCGGGCGGTGCAAGGACGCGGGCGCTAACCCTTAGACCGCGTGGCCCGCAGCGCCGCCCAGACCAGCCCGCCAATTCCGAGCACGGTCAACCCGACGAGGACCAGCGCGAAGGTATTGCCCGCGCCGATCAGCCGGTCGCCGGCGGCACCGACCGCGTCGCCGGCCAGGAGCAGCATCGGCGCCCAGATCAGCGCCGAGACAAAGTTGGCGATCCAGAACCAGCCGCGCGGCATCTGCATTATCCCGGCCGCCAGCGGGATCACGGCGCGCATCGGACCAAAAAACCGGCCGATGAAGACGCTCTTGCCGCCGTGCCGGGCGAAAAACCGGATGCCGCTCGGCAGCAGCTCCGGATGCCGCGAGAACGGCCAGATCCGGGCGATGCCGCCGCCATAGCGCCGGCCGATCCAATACGACACGGTATCGCCCAGGGTCGCGCCGGCAACCGCTCCCGCCAGCACCGGCGCGTAGGGCAGCGTGCCGCCCGGCATCAGCGTGCCGGCGGCGATCAACAGCGTCGTACCCGGAAAGATCAGGCTCAGGAACGCGAAAGACTCGCCGAACGCGGTGACGAACATCACCGCCGCCGCCCACTGCGCATGCGCCGCGATGAAGTCGAGCGCCGGTTGAACCAGCTCGTCCATGCGCGCCGTATAGGCGGGACGCTAGGCGCGGGCAAGCGCTGGGCGGTAATATCAGCGCGTTGCAAAGGAGACCATCGATGGCGCTCGATCCCCGGCAGACTGCCGAACGCATCGCCGCGATCTTTCGCGCGCGCCGACCAATCGACAGCCTGCCCGACGAGCTGATCCCCTCCGACCTTGATGAGGCCTATCGGGTGCGCGAAGCTTACGAGGCGATCGAGGCGCCGCGGCGCGGCGAAATCGTCGGCTACAAGATCGGGTTGACGACGCCGGTCATGCAGCAACTCTGCGGCGTCGACGAGCCCTGCTATGGCGCGATGTTCGCGAGTGAAATCCGCCACAGCCCCGCCGAGTTGCGGGTCGGCGACTTCTGTCGCGTCGGCCTCGAGACCGAGATCGCGGTGCGGCTCGGCAAGGATTTGCCGGACGGCGGCGGGCGGGCCCAGGTCGAGGACGCGGTCGAAAGCTGCATGGCGGCGATCGAGGTGCTCGAAGATCTGCGCCACGACTACAAGCGGCTCTCCGCCCGCTCGATGGTCGCCGGCAATGTGTGGAACGCGGGTTGCGTGCTCGGCGCGCCGGCCGCCGACTGGCGGAAGCTCGAACTCGCCGCGGCGACATCGCGGCTGACGATCAACGGCACCGAAATCGGCACTGGCAAGGGCGCCGACGTGATGGGCAATCCGCTCAACGCGCTCTCCTGGCTCGCCGACAAGCTCGCCGCCGATGGCCGACCGTTGCGGCGCGGCATGGTGGTGATGACCGGCAGCATGGTGCCGATCCAGTTCCCCAAGCCCGGCGACCGCGCGGTGGTCGAGATCGCCGGCCTCGGCAGCGCCGAAGTGACGGCGAATTGAGGCGGTGCCTGATCTCTATCCGCTGATCCGGCCGCTGCTGCGGGCACTACCCGCCGAGGCCGCGCACCGTCTGACGTTGACCGCGCTTGCCTGCGGGCTGGGCAGTCTCGTCGCCGGACGGGCCGAACCCGATCCGCCCAGCCTCAAGCAAACCCTGTGGGGTCGCGATTTTCCGAACCCGATCGGCATCGCTGCCGGGTTCGACAAGGATGCGCGGGTCCCCGATGCGCTGCTGCGGCTCGGGTTCGGTTTTGCCGAGATCGGCACGGTTACGCCGCGCCCGCAGCCGGGCAACCCCAAGCCGCGCCTCTTCCGGCTCGACGAAGATGCCGCGGTGATCAACCGCCTGGGCTTCAACAGCCGCGGCTTGGAGCCGACGTTGGCGCGGCTTCGGGCGCGGCAAAGAACTGGGATCGTTGGGGTCAATCTGGGGAAAAACCGCGACAGCGAGGATGCCGCCGCCGATTATCTCGACGGCGTGCGCCGGGTCGGCACGATCGCCGATTATTTCGTGATCAACGTGTCGTCGCCGAATACGCCTGGCCTGCGCGATCTGCAGCGCCGCGACATCCTCGACGATTTGTTGCGCCGCCTCGTCGCCGCGCGCGACGCGGCCGCGTCGGGGACGCCGCTGCTGGTCAAGATCGCGCCCGACCTCAGCGCGGAAGAGCGCGCCGACATCGCCGCGCTCGCCGGTCCAAGCGCCGTCGACGGCATCATCGTCAGCAACACGACAGTCGACCGGCCGCCGGGTCTGAAAAGTCCGGCGGCGAACGAGCAGGGCGGTCTCAGCGGCAAGCCGCTCTTCCTCCCCTCGACCGCCTTGCTCGGCGAAATCTATCGGCTGACGCGAGGTAAAATCCCGTTGGTCGGGGTCGGCGGTATCGCCAGCGCGGAAGATGCCTACGCCAAGATCCGTGCCGGCGCCTCGCTGGTGCAGCTCTACACCGCGCTAATCTTTGCCGGCCCGGCACTGCTGGGCCGAATCAAGCACGGCCTCGCCGAATTGCTCCGCCGCGACGGGTTCGGATCAATCACCGAGGCGGTCGGCGCCGACCATGTGCTAACCTCGCCAGCCCTTCGCCAGTCCAGCAGCCGATCATGACCCTTCGTTCGATCCACGGCCTTCGCGACCTCGCCGCCGATTACGACGGTTACGTACTCGATCTGTGGGGCGTCGTGCATGACGGGGTCACGCCCTATCCCGGCGTGCTCGACTGCATGACGCGCCTGGTGAGTGAGGGAAAGCGGGTGGTGCTGTTGTCGAACGCGCCGCGCCGCGCCGACGATGTCGTGCGCCGCATCGCCGCGATCGGCGTGCCCGCCGGCCTCTACCACGCAGTGATGTCGTCGGGCGAGGAGGCGTGGCAATACCTCCACCGGCGCGACGACCCGTTCTACGGGTCGCTCGGCCGCAACTGCCTGCACATCTGCTCGGATCGCGACCTCGAGATCCGCGAGGGGCTGGGCCTCGCCTATGTCGAGGGTGCCGAGGCAGCAGATTTCATCCTCAACACCGGTCCCGCCGGCTGGGACGACACGATCGACGACTACGCGGCGGTCCTTGACGCGTCGCGCGAGCGCGATCTCAAGATGGTCTGCGCGAACCCCGATTTGACCGTGATGCACGGTGCCAAGATGGCGCTCTGCGCCGGGGCGCTGGCGGTGTATTACGAGAAGCTCGGCGGCACGGTGCGCTGGCACGGCAAGCCGCACCGTTCGGTCTACGATAGTTGCTTCGAACTGCTTCACATCGCCGACCGCAGCCGCATCCTGGCGATCGGCGACAGCCTCAGAACGGACATCGCCGGCGCCAACGGCGCGGGGATCGACAGCCTACTGATCGCCGGCGGCCTTCACGCCAACGAGTTCGCGCCGAGCGGGGTGCTCGATCTCGACGTGATTGCCGAATCGGCCCAGGCTGCCGGGGCGCAGCCGACCGCGGTGGCTTGTCGGCTCAATTGGTAAGAAATCTGTGCCGCCCGCGTTCCAAAAGGCACCATCCCGGCGAAGGCGGGGATAGATAACAAATTGCCGAAAACCGGATCAGTGCCCGGATCGGTGCAGGATCGCGTCCTTGAGCCCGGTCTCATAGTCGCGCCCGGCGGCGAGCAGGGTCGCCGATTGCGGGAATTGCGTCTTGACCAACCCTTTGCGTTCGAGCGCCGCCCAAACCGCGGGGTTGCGCAAGCCGGTCGCATCGCGTCCGGCGACCACCGCGTCGCCCAAGTGGAAATGGTCGCCATGCGCGTCGGGCAGGCTGGTCAGCAACACGCTGCCGTCCTCCTCGCCCGGCTTCGCATCGGGGAGCCGCGCCAGCGCCTGCACCAGGGTCAGGGTCTTGAGCTGCAGCGGGTTGAGGTTGAGCGGGTTCTTTTTCGCGGGCATGCGGACTGATTAGCCTGCCGACACCGACGTTGCAATCGCGTAGTCTCGGGCTACCCCGCATAGAAGAGAGCCGGAAATGAGCACCGTCGAGCGGGTTTGGGAGTGGCATTTCGCCGCCTCGCCCGAGGCGCTGTGGCCGATCATCGTCGACACCGCGCGGATCGGCGAGGCCGCCGGGTTCCCGCGTTACACGGTTGCCGATACCCCGCTTCCCGACGGCACCGTCGAACGCATCGGCAGCGCCCGCCGCCTCGGCATGACGGTGAGCTGGGAAGAGGGCGTGCCGGAATGGATCGCGGGGCGAAGCTACCGCCATGAGCGGCGATTCAAGAGCCGCCTGTTTCGCCGCCTCGCGAGCCGCATCGAGCTTGATCCCGAAAACGGCGGCACTCGGGTCCGCTACACAACGACGATCGATGCCGCCTGGCCGCTGGCGCTGGCGCTGCGCTGCGGCGGGATGCGGCGGATGGGAACGCGGCTCGACCGCTATTACCGCGAGGCGGCGCGGTCTGCAGAAATGAGCCTGCCGCAGGGTTTCGCGTCGATGCCGGCTTTGGTCGCGCCGGCGGTCAGGACCCGCGTCGCTGCGCAGGCCAAGGCGCTCACCGAGCGCGGCCACGCAGCCGCCTCCCGGCTCGCCGATCACCTGCTCGACGCGCCTGACACCGAGCTCGAACGCATGCGCCCGCGCAAATTGGCTCGGCGCTGGGGCGTCGAGCCGCGCGGCGTCATCGAGGCCTGCCTCGCGGCAGTGCGCGAGGGGCTCTTGATCCTGCGCTGGGACCTCGTCTGCCCGCAATGCCGCGGCGCCAAGGTGACCGCGACGAGCCTCGACCAGTTGCCGCAGGGCGCGCACTGCCCCTCGTGCAACATCGATTACGAACGCGATTTCGCCCGCAATGTCGAGGTGACGTTCGAGCCGACCGCATCGGTGCGCGAGCTCGGCGCCGGGAGCTACTGCCTGGCGAGCCCGCTGCTCTCCGAGCACATCAAGATCCAGCAGCGCCTCGAACCCGGCGAGCGGGCGGTGATCGCGGCCCTGCTGCCCGACGGGGCCTATCGTGCGCGCACGGTCGAGCCGGGCGGCAGCAGCGAATTCGTCGTCGCCGGCGGCCTTGTGCCGGAGATCGCGCTGACCAACGGCGATCCGCAGCTCGGCGCCGTAGGCGAAATCGGGAAGATCGCCGTCCGGAACGTCGGTGCGGCGGCAAAGACGCTGGTTATCGAGGACCGGCGGTGGGCTGCGGATGCGCTGACGGCGCACGAGGCGACGACGATGCAGGCGTTCCGCGACCTCTTCGCCGACGCGGTGCTGCGCCCGGGCGACCAGGTGGCGATCGGCCGCATCGCCTTTCTGTTCACCGACATCAAGGGGTCGAGCGACCTCTACAACCGGGTCGGTGACGCGCGCGCCTACGGTCTGGTGCGTGAGCATTACGCGGTGCTGACCCGTGCGGTACGCGAGCACGACGGCGCGGTAGTCAAGACCATCGGCGACGCGGTGATGGCGGCCTTCGCCGATCCTTTGAACGCGCTCGATGCGGCCCTGGCGATCCGCGACGACATCGCCCGGTTTGACCGTGAGGCCGCCGACGAGATCGGCGCCAAAGAGGCGCTCATCGTCAAGCTCGGCCTCCATGTCGGGCCGTGCATCGCGGTGACCTTGAACGACCGGCTCGATTATTTCGGGCGCGCGGTCAACCTCGCCGCACGCTTGCAAGGCGAAAGCCGCGGCGGCGACATCGTGCTGTCCGAGGACTTGGCCGAGGAGCCGGCTGTGGCCGAACGGCTGAAGGGGCTGGACGTCGTCCCCGAGTTTGCTCTCGTTAAGGGCTTCGCCGAACAGATCGGATTGCGCCGCATCCTGGCGTAGGAACGATTAACCGCGATAAGCGACGAGAATCGCGCCGCCCCCGATCGCCGCCACGCCGAGCCAGTTGACCGCCGACAACCGCTCGCCGAGAAAACCGACGCCGAAGATCGCGACAAGCACTACGCTGAGTTTGTCGATCGGCGCGACGCGGGCGGCATCGCCGAGTTGCAGCGCGCGGAAATAGCACAGCCATGACGCGCCCGTGCCCAGCCCCGACAGGAACAGAAAGAGGTAGGTTCGCCTGGCGATCGAGGTCGGCGGTTGCCATTGGCCGGTCGCGAGGAGAATACCGGCCAGCACCACGACAACGACGATCGTGCGGATGAAGGTGGCGAGATCGGAGTTGACATTCTCGACGCCGATCTTGGCAAAGATCGCCGTCAGCGCCGCGAAGACGGCCGACAGCACGGCCCAAACCTGCCAGGAAAGCATCAGAGACTTCATGCGGTCCTCCACGCCCGTCCGATCGCGCACCCGCGGATCATCACGGCGTCGCTGTCGCTTGTCGATTGGCCAGGTTCATGCGAGGCATCATCTATGGCCGCAGGCCAAAAGGAGGGTCCGATGCTGAAAGGCAAAACCGCGATCGTCACCGGCTCGACCAGCGGGATCGGGCTCGGCATCGCCACCGCGCTCGCCGCCGAAGGCTGCGACGTGATGTTGAACGGGTTCGGCGACGCGACGGCGATCGCCGACATTCGCCAGCGCCTCGCCGCGGAGCATCGCGTGCGGATCGGCTACTCGCCGGCCGATATGTCGAAGCCGGCCGAGATCCGCGAGTTGGTCGCCGCCGCCAAGGATCAGCTCGGTGGGGTCGACATCCTGGTCAACAATGCCGGCATCCAGCATGTCGCCAAGGTCGTCGATTTCCCCGAGGATCGCTGGGACGCAGTGATCGCGATCAACCTGTCGGCCGCGTTCCACGCGGCGAAGGCCGCCTTGCCGCACATGCTGGCCAAAGGATGGGGGCGGATCGTCAACATCGCCTCGGCGCATGGGCTGGTCGCCAGCGGCGAGAAGGCGGCCTATGTCACGGCCAAGCACGGGCTCGTCGGGCTGACCAAAGTCATCGCGATCGAGGCGGCGAACCAAGGTATCACCTGCAACGCGATCTGCCCTGGATGGGTGCTGACGCCGCTAGTGCAAAAGCAGATCGAGGTGCGCGCCGCGGCGCAGGGTATTCCGTACCAACAGGCGCATGACGATCTGCTGCGCGAGAAACAGCCGATGTTGCAATACACGACGCCGGAAAAGATCGCCGCGCTCGCGGTGTTCCTGTGCGGCGAGGCGGCTTCGACGATGACCGGCGGGGCGCTGTCAATCGACGGCGGCTGGGTGGCGCAGTAGCGACCACCGTCATTGCGAGCGTAGCGAAGCAATCTCCCTCCGTCTTAGCCTTAGCCCTCTGCGGTGGGAGATTGCCGCGTCGCGCTGCGCGTTCCTCGCGATGACAGCGAGTTATTATCGTGAGATCGCCTCGAGTCGCAGGCCAGTCGTGCGTGGCCCCAGGATGGCGATGACGAGGAAGACGATGACCATCGCGCCAGCAATGAACGTGAAGACGCCGAGCGTTCCGTAGTTGCGCAGGAAAAAGGCAATGATGAAGCCGACAAAGATCGTGCTCATGCGGCTCCACGAGTAGGTGAAGCCGACCGCGCGGGCGCGGACCCGGGTCGGGTAGAGCTCGGACTGGTAGGCGTGGAAGGAATAGGCCATCACGGTGTTCGAAAACGCGATCGCCACACCGACCACCATGATGCCCAACGCGGTTGTCTGCTGCGAAAAAATGAGGCCGCAGATCGCGATCGCGAGCGCCGACAAGGCGAGCTGCCATTTGCGCTCGCAGCGATCGGCGAACTGGGTGGCGCAAAGCGCGCCGAGCGGATTGGCGGCGGCGATGACGATTGTGTAGGCGAGCGATTTGGTGACGGTGATCCCTTGCGCGAGCAGCAGGGTCGGAACCCAGCTGGTAAACCCGTAATAGCCCACCACCTGCAATATCTGGAAAACGATCAGCATCAGCGTGCGCTGGAGATAGGGCGGGCGGAAAATTTCCCGGTACGAGCCCTTGCTGAGCTCGATCTCATCGTCGAGCGCGCGCGGCGGCGGCAATGTGCGGCCGGATTGCGTTTCGACTCGCGCCTCGATCATCCGCGTGACGCGGTCGGCCTCCTCCTTGTGGCCGTGCTGGGCGAGCCAGCGGGGCGATTCGGGCAGGGCAAGGCGCAAGAACCAGGCGACGATCGCGCCGCTCGCGCCGATGATCGCGACCCACCGCCAGCCGTCGAGACCAAAGACGGTCGTTGGAACCAGGGCCCAGGCGAGAAAGGCCGTTATCGGATAGGCCGACGTCCCGATCAGCGAGGTGAAGGCGAACGCTTGGCCGCGCCGCTCCATCGGCACCAGCTCGGACAGATAGGTGTCGATCGTGACGAACTCGACGCCGATGCCGATGCCGGCGATAAAGCGCCAGACGACGAGCCCGATATCGCTCGTCTGCAGCGCCATGATGAGGGTGGCGGCGCAGTACCAAACCAACGCGTAGGTGAAGATCGTGCGCCGGCCGAAATGATCGGACAGCGGGGCCAGCCATTGCGTGCCGATGAACATGCCGACGAACGTCGCGGCGATCAGGCTCGCATAGCCGTGGATGTCGAAAAAGCCCTCGGTCGTCGGCACCATCAGCCCGGCCTTGTAAAGGCCGGGCGCGATAAAGGAGATCAGGCCGTTGTCGAAGACATCGAAAAACGCGCCGAGCGCCAGGAGCACGACGAGGCGGCGCACATAGGGCGACGGCGGCAGCCGGTCCATCCGCGCGGCGATCGTCGGCGCGAACTGGCCCGGGGAATCGGCAACGATGTCGGCCACAGCACTTCCTCCCGAAATTTTCGCGATTGTTCGGTGTTATCGGGAAGCGATGCAAGCGCGCAACGCGCCGTCGAGCCATGACCCGCTGCCATTACTCGCTTCATTCCGGGTCCGACCCTGCGGGCCGTTCCGGAATGACGGATAATTTTTACGCGGTGTCGACGAGCACCAATTCCGTGTCCTCGCTCGCGCTGACGTGCAGCACGCTCTCGTCGGCGATCGCCAGCCCGTCGCCGGCGGCAGCGGCGACCCCGTTGACCTCGACCTTGCCGGCGGCTGGCACGAGATAGGCGTGTCGTCCGGCGCCGAGCCGGTATTCCGCCTGCTGCCCGGCCTTGAGCGTCGCGCCGAGGACGCGCGCCGTGGCGCGGATCGGCAGGGCGCCGTCATCCCCGGCGATCCCGCTTGCCAGCGTGACGAAATTCCCGGAGCGGTCGGCCTTCGGAAACGGCCGCATATCCCAAAACGGCGTGCCGCCGCGCGCGTCGGGGATGATCCAGATCTGGAACAGCCGCGTCGCCCCGGGCTCGCGGTTGTATTCGGCGTGACGGATGCCGGTGCCGGCGCTCATCACCTGCACGTCGCCCGCTGCGGTGCGCCCGGTATTGCCGAGGCTGTCCTGGTGGGTGATCGCGCCCTCGCGGACATAGGTGATGATCTCCATGTCGGCATGCGGGTGCGGGTCAAAGCCGGTGCCGGGCGCGATCCGGTCGTCGTTCCACACGCGCAACCGGCCCCAATGCGCGCGTTCCGGATCGCGGTAGTCGGCGAACGAGAAATGATGGCGGGTGTCGAGCCAGCCGTGATTTGCGCCGCCCAGGCTGTCGAAGGGTCGAAGCTCGATCATCGATGCACTGCTCCCAAAGGGGGTTGGAGGCAAGGGGATTTGGCGCATAGATGGGGATCGTGCGGCACGTCCAACACATTGCGAGTTGATTTTTGCCGCAGGAACCTGTTTCGCTGCACGCGCGTTGACGCACGACGCCATTATCGCCGGAACAGCCCCCAACAACAGGCGAGGCCAATGCGAGCGTTCATATCGCTCTATCTCGTGATCGGGATCATCCTGCTGGGGATCGGGTTCTTGATCGGACCGTGCCCGAACAAGAACGCCGATGTCGTGAACGACACCGTGTTCGTGCTGACCTGGCCGGTCGGGCTCTACGGCTATGTCATCGCCGGTCCGCTGTCGCCGGAGGAGTGGCTGCACAAGCAGGCCTGTGAAGGCGGCCTCGGCGCGCACGGCGGCGATTTGCCCAAGCCGACACAGAAATAACCCTTCAGCTCAGCCCGAACTCGGGGCCGGCGCCGCGGCGCAGCCGCTCGCCGATCTCGCGGCCGAACGCTTCGGGATCATCGGCCGTGCCAGTGCCCTCGGCACGGCGCTCGGCGCTGCCGTCGGCGGAGAGCAGCACGGCGCGCAAGTGCAACAAGCTGCCCTCGAGTTCGGCAAAGCCAGCGATCGGCGTGCGGCACGAACCGTCGAGCGCCGCCAGCATCGCCCGCTCGGCACTGACGCACGCCGCGCTTGGCGCATCGTGCAGCGGCGCTAGAAATTCCTGCACATCGGCATCGTCGGCACGAGCTTCGATCGCCAAGGCGCCCTGCCCGACCGCCGGCAGCATGATGTCGGGGGGAATGATTTCGCTGATCGCCGCCTCGCGGCCGAGCCGCACCAACCCGCTTAGCGCGACCACCAACCCATCGACCTCGCCGGCGGCGAGCTTGTTGAGCCTGGTGTCGACATTGCCGCGGATCGGCACGATCGCGAGGTCGCCGCGATGACGTAGCAGCTGCGCCCGTCGGCGCAGCGACGCGCTGCCGATCTTCGCTCCCTTCGGCAAGGCCGCCAACGTCAGGCCGTGACGCGAGACCAGCGCGTCACGCGGGTCGTCGCGCGGCGGGACGCAGGCGATGCCAAGCCCCGGCGGCAGCACGGTCTCCATGTCCTTCAGCGAATGCACCGCGAGGTCGATGCGGTGGTCGAAGAGCGCCTCCTCGATCTCCTTGGTGAAAAGGCCCTTGCCACCGATCTCGGCCAATAGGCGGTTCTGCACCCGGTCGCCGGTGGTGCGGATCACCATGATCTCGACCATGCCCGGCGCGGCAAACGCGGGATGCGCGGCGATCAGCCGGTCGCGCACCAGATTGGTCTGGTAGAGCGCCATCGCGCTGCCGCGAGTGCCGATGCGCAAAGGCCGCAATTGATCCTCGATTTTTGCCGGACGCGCTGTTGTACGCGGCTTATTGATTGACCGGAAGCGGCGTCGGCAGCAGCGGCAGCCGATGGGTCAAGGCAAGCCACGCGAACGCAAAGGCGAGCGAAATAAGCGCGATCGGTACGCCGGCCTTGGCATGATCGCGAAACGCGAGAGGCGCGCCCATGCGGTCGGCGCGCTCGGCGATCAGCACGTTGGTCAGGCTGCCGGACAGCAGCAGATTGCCGGCGAGGGTCGACAACAGCGCCAGCGAATAGAGCACGCCGGGCGGCGGGGTCTGCCATATCTGCAGCAACAGCATTGTCCCCGGCAGGCTGCCGATCGCGTTGCTGGTGAAGATGCTGAACAGGGTCAGCGGCACGAGGCCGTTGGGCAGCAGCCCGTGGTCGCCGAGAAAGGCGAAGACAGGAGCGGCGATCCCGGCTTGGTTGAGCGCCCCGGTCACCGCAAAGAGACAGGCGACCAGCAGCAGCAGCGGCCAGTCGACCGCCGCGATCATTGTCCGGCTGGTGATCTTGCGGTTGGCGAGCAGCACCGCGGCGATCGCCAGCGCTCCCAGTTCCCGCGGCACCGGAGTCAGAAACAACACCAGCAGCGCCGCCAGCGCCACCGCGCCTTTGATCGTCTGGTTGCGATCAAACGGATGCGAAACCACGGGCATGCCGATCGGGTCGGACACACCGCCGGCGGAGATGCGGCGGCGCCATTGCAGCCAGACGACGACAAACACGGTAGCCAGGCTGAACAGCGCCGGCACGCCGCAGATATCGATGAACCGCCAGAAATTGAGCCGGCCGATTTCGCCGACCAGGATGTTCTGCGGGTTGCCGATCAGGGTCGCGGCCGAGCCGGCGTTGGTCGAGGCGGCGAGCGCGATTGTGAACGGGCGCGGATCGCAGCCGCGCGCCCGCGCGCCGACGATCAGCAAGGGCGCGATCGTGATGATCAAGATGTCGTTGGCCAGCACTGCGGAGAGCCCGCCGCCGATCGCCACGGTCAGGGCGAGCAATACCGTCGTGCCATGCTCGGTGCTGGTGAAGGTGCGGGCGCAGAGATCGATGAACCCGGCTTCGGCGAACTGCGCCGAGATGATCATCATCGCGAACAGGAGCGCCAGGGTCGGCAAGTCGACATTGGTGCCGAAATCGTCGAGGTTCATCTCCCCGGTGACCAGGAGCGCGATCACCGCGAGCAGCGCGATCCCGGTGCGGTCGACCTGCAGCCAGGCGATGCGGCCTGCCGCCATGCCGGCATAGGTCAGAATCAGGACGAGAAGAACGATCGCGGCGTGCATCGGGCGTTCAGCGGCAAAATGCGCGCCGCATCATGGCCGGCCTTGGCAAAAATGCCAGAACTCGTTTGATTTTTAACGGTTTTCATCACTGGTATGCAGGCGCCGCCGAAAGCAGTTTCGCGCTTCGCTGCGCCGCGGGCGCGCCGTTGCTATATGATAGGGCGATGTCCGATCTTGCCGTCGACCCCGGCATACCGCTGCCTGGAGAAGCCGGGCCGCCTTACCTCGCCGCGCTCAACGAGGCGCAGGCGCGCGCGGTCGCGGCGGTCGATGGGCCGGTGCTGGTGCTGGCCGGAGCGGGTACCGGCAAGACCCGGGTGCTGACCACACGGCTCGCGCATATCCTCGCCACGCGCCGCGCCTTTCCCGGCGAGATGCTGGCGGTCACCTTCACCAACAAGGCGGCGCGCGAAATGCGCGAGCGGCTGGAGGCGATGATCGGCCGTGCCGCCGAAGGCGTGTGGCTTGGCACGTTCCACGCGCTCGCCGCGCGCATCCTGCGCCGCCACGCCGAGGCGGTGGGCCTCAAATCGAGCTTCACGATTCTCGACAGCGACGACCAGATTCGTCTGGTGAAGCAGATCCTTTCCGCCGCCCATATCGACGAGCGGCGCTGGCCGGCGCGGGTGCTGCACGCGGTGATCGAGCGCTGGAAGGATCGCGGCCTCACCCCCGACAAGGTCTCGCCGGCCGAGATCGGCGATTTCGCCGACGGCAAGGCGATCGAGCTCTACCGGCTCTACCAGGAACGCCTCGCGACGGTGAACGCGGTCGATTTCGGCGACCTGCTGCTGCACAACCTCACCCTGTTCCAGACCCAGCCGCAAATCCTCGCCACCTACCAGCGGCGCTTTCGCTATGTGCTGGTCGACGAGTATCAGGACACCAACGTCGCGCAATATCTGTGGCTGCGGCTCCTGGCACAGCAGCACAAGAACATCTGCTGCGTCGGCGACGACGACCAGTCGATCTATTCGTGGCGCGGCGCGCAGATCGAGAACATCCTCAAATTCGAGAGCGATTTTCCCGGCGCGCTGATCGTGCGGCTCGAGGAGAACTACCGCTCGACCCCGGAAATCCTCGCCGCCGCGGCCGGGGTCATCGACCACAATCGCGGCCGGCTCGGCAAGACCTTGTGGACCCGCTCCGAGGAGGGCGACAAGGTCGCGGTGCGCGGGCTGTGGGATGCCGAGCAGGAGGCGCGCTGGGCCGGCGATGAGATCGAGGCGCTGCAGCGCAAGGGCCATGCGTTGGGCCAGATCGCGATTCTGGTGCGCGCCGGCTTCCAGACCCGCGAGTTCGAGGAGCGCTTTATCGCGCTTGCGCTGCCCTATCGCGTCATCGGCGGCCCACGCTTCTACGAGCGCCAGGAAATCCGCGACGCAATGGCCTATCCGCGGCTGGTCAATCAGCCGGAAGACGACCTCGCCTTCGAGCGCATCGTCAACACGCCCAGGCGGGGGATCGGCACCGCGAGCCTGCAGCTGCTCCATGCGCAGGCGCGGGCCGCGGGCACCTCGCTGGTCGAGGCGGCGCGGGCCTTGATCCCGGGCGACACGCTGCCGCGCGCCGCGCGCAGCGCGCTCGCCAATTTCCTGACCATGCTCGACCGCTGGCGGGCCGACGCCGAGCGCGACAGCCATGTCGAGCTGGTCCAGCGCGTGCTCGACGAGAGCGGCTATACCGGGATGTGGCAGGCCGATCCATCGCCCGACGCGCCGGGACGGCTGGAAAACTTGAAGGAGCTGGTTGTCGCGATGGCCGAGTTCGAGAACCTCGGCGGGTTTCTCGAGCATGTCAGCCTGGTCATGGACAACGCCCGCGACACCGCCGGCGACATGGTCAATCTGATGACTCTGCACAGCGCCAAGGGGCTCGAATTCGACACGGTGTTCCTCCCCGGCTGGGAGGAGGGCGTGTTTCCCTCGCAGCGGTCGATCGAGGAATCGGGGCTGCCCGGGCTCGAGGAGGAGCGCCGGCTCGCCTATGTCGGGCTGACCCGGGCGCGGCGCCGGGCGCTGGTGTCGTTCGCCGCCAACCGGCGCATCCGCGGCCAATGGCAGGCCTCTGCGCGCTCGCGCTTTGTCGACGAATTGCCGAAGGACCAGATCGAGGTCGAGACCGAACTGGGCCTCGGCCCCGGCGCCGGCTGGGCCGCGAGTCCGGCCGCCAACGCCGCCTGGGGCACCGGCTGGAGCGAGGGCCATGGAGACACTTATCGCAAGAGCCTGCCGCGCCCGCCGCTGGTCATCGAGCAGTCGCGCCCGCCCGCGCGCGGGCTCGAAATCCGCAAAATCGGCGGGTTCTCGGTTGGCGACCGGGTGTTTCACCAGAAATTCGGCTACGGCGTGATCCAGGCGGTCGAGGACAACAAGCTCGAAATCAATTTCGAACACGCCGGCGACAAGAAGGTGATGGACGCTTTCGTCGAGCGCGCGTGATGGCGCTGTGGCGCATCGCCGCGCGGGTTGAGGGCGCCGCGGCGGCGGAGGCGGTCGCCGAAATTTTCGATGAATTGACCGGCAGCGTCTCGGCGTTCGAGACCCGCGAGGGCCAACCGGCGGAATGGCTGGTCGAGACCTACGCGCCGGCACCGATCGTCGATGCTGCGCTCGATGTGCGGCTAAGCCTAGCAGCGATGGCGGGTGGCGGCAGGGTTCTCGATCTGATCGAGATGCCGGTGGTCGAGCGCGATTGGCTGGCCGAGAACCGCCGCGCGTTTCCACCGCAGCGCATCGGCCGCTTCTTTGTTCACGGCTCGCATTGGCGCGAGACGCCGCCAGCCGGCGCCATCGCGGTGGAGATCGACGCGGCGACCGCGTTCGGCACCGGCGAGCACCAATCGACGCGCGGCTGCCTACTAGCATTTGACCGTCTCGTGCGGCGCCGAAGATTCCGTCGTCCGCGCGATATCGGCACCGGCAGCGGCATCCTTGCGATCGCCGCCGCCAAGACGCTGCGCCGCCGGGTGCTGGCGAGCGACAGTGACCCGGTCGCGGTCAAGGTCGCGCGCCATCATGTGCGCCGCAACGGCGTCGCGCTTCTGGTGCGGACGGAATGCAAGGCTGGGGCGAGCGGCCGCGACCACGATCTGGTGTTCGCCAACATCCTCGCGCGGCCACTGATGCTGATGGCGCGCGATCTGGCGCGCGCCGTTGCGCCGGGCGGGCGGGCGATCCTCGCGGGGTTGCTGCGGCGGCAGGAAGCCGGCGTCCTCGCCACCTATCGGGCGCAAGGCCTCGCGCTCGACTTCCGGATCGGTCTCGACGGCTGGTCGACCTTGGTGCTGCGAAAATGAAACGGCCCGCTCCGGGTGGAGCGGGCCGCTACCGGCTGGCTTTCAGTGTCAGGCTTAGAACGACGGGAACAGCGGGAACCATTTGTGGCCGCCGGCGAGCCGCGCGTGCTCCGGGTCGAAGCCCGGGAAGTCGCTGGTCTCCGCCGCCCGATCGGCATCGTGATAGCCCTCGACAATCGATGGGATCTCCGAGCGGCGGATGCCGATATCGGCGAGCGAGCGGTCGTCGAGCGACGACAATTCGATGTAGGCCTGCTGCCGGCGCCGCCAGTCGGACAGGGCGCTCTTGGCGGCGGCGATGAGATTAACAAGGAACATGGCGATCACCTTTTACCTGAATGGTGCAATGCACAAATGGTGATTTAAGAAATAATTTCCAATGAATCGAATGCAAAGCAGCCATGCGTATGTCAGCGTAGCTGACTAATTATCGAGCAATCTTCTGCGTTGCAGCACGCGCGAGCCGATGGTTGCCGTCGGCGACTCCTCCGGGCAAAAATGCGTATAGACTGCGGCGGGCGCGAGACGGGAGCGAGCGATGAACGAGGCGGATCGGGTTCGGCTGGCACAGGCGCTGAAGGCGGCAGGTTCGACGCTCGATGTCGCCGGGGTCGAGGCGCTGATCGCCGGCATCCTCGCCGCGCCGGAGGGGATCGGCACGAGCTGGCATGCGCTCGTCGCTGACCCGACCCCGCCGGAACTGGCCGCCGCGCTTGAAGCGCTCAAGGCTCACCTTGCCGTCGATCACCGCAGCGGCGTCGAGCCCGAGGATTTCGCCCGCATGCCGCGCGCCGAGCGGCTCATGTTGCTGCGCGAGAGGTTGGCGGCAGACGGGCTTGCCGGGTTCATCATCCCTCGCGCCGACGAGCATCAGGGCGAATACGTGCCGCTGTGCGGCCAGCGTCTCGCCTGGCTGACCGGGTTCACCGGCTCGGCCGGCGCGGCGGTCGTGCTCAAGGACCGTGCGGCGGTTTTTGTCGATGGCCGCTACACGCTACAGGCCGGCGCGCAGGTCGACACCAAGGCGTTCGAAATCCATCACCTGATCGATGAGCCGCCGGCGACCTGGCTGGCGGGAGCCGCGGGCAAGGGCGATGCGATCGGTTACGATCCGTGGCTGCACACCCCGCAAGAAGTCGAACGGCTGCGCGCCGGGGTCGAGCGCGCCGGCGCGACGCTGCGCGCGGTCGACCGGAACCCGCTCGACCAGGTCTGGGGCGGCCGGCCGGCGGCGCCGCTCGCGCCGGTTTTTCCGCAGCCCGACAGCTTCGCCGGCGAGAGCGCCGCCGACAAGCGCACCCGGATCGGCAAGTCCTTGGCCGATGAGGGCGCCGCGGCGGCGGTGCTGACGATGCCCGAAGCGATCGCCTGGCTCCTCAACATTCGCGGCGGCGACGTGCCGCACACGCCGCTGCCGCTGAGCTTCGCGATCCTCAAGGCGGACGGCGCGGTGACCTTGTTTATCGACCGGCGCAAGCTGACCCGGGGGCTCGACCGCCATCTCGGCAACGCGGTTACGATCGAGGCGCCCGACCGGCTCGGCGCCGCGCTCGATGGGCTCGCCAAGGAAGGCCGGGTGCAGCTCGATCCGGCGACCGCTTCGTCGTGGGTGTTCGACCGGCTGGGCAAGGCCGGCGCGCAGATCCACCGCGCAGCCGATCCGTGCCTCTTGCCAAAGGCCTGCAAGAACCGCATAGAGCTCGACGGCACCCGTGAGGCGCATCGCCGCGACGGGGCCGCGGTGACGCGCTTCCTGGCCTGGCTGGCGCGCGAGGTGCCGAAGGGCGGCTTGCGCGAGATCGCCGCCAGCGACCGGCTCGAAGCCTTTCGCAAGGAGGGCAAATATTTTCGCGACTTGAGCTTCCCGACGATCTCGGGCGCCGGCTCGAACGGCGCGATCGTCCATTACCGCGCCAGCCGCGAGACGGAGAAACCGCTCGAGCCGGGGACGCTCTACCTTCTCGACTCCGGCGCGCAATACCTCGACGGCACCACCGACATCACCCGTACGATCGCGATCGGCAAGCCGTCGGACGAGATGCGCGAGAACTTCACCCGGGTGCTCAAGGGCCACATCGCGCTGGCGACCGCGCGCTTCCCCAAGGGCACCACCGGCGCGCAACTCGACGGCTTCGCGCGGCGGGCGTTGTGGCAGGTCGGGCTCGATTACGACCACGGCACCGGGCACGGGGTCGGCAGCTACCTCTCGGTGCACGAGGGGCCGCAGCGCATCTCGAAGGCGCCCAACGCGCAGCCGCTGTTGCCCGGGATGATCGTCTCGAACGAGCCCGGCTACTACAAGACCGGCGCCTACGGGATCCGCATCGAGAACCTGATTGTCGTCCAGCCGGCGGAGGGCTCGCCAACGGGAACCGGCTCACGCGAGATGATGTGCTTCGAGACGATCACCCTGGCGCCGATCGACCGCAACCTCGTTGCCCGCGACCTGCTCGACCGTGACGAAGCCGCCTGGATCGATGCCTACCACGCGCGGGTGCGGTCGACGATCGGGCCGCTGGTGGACGGTGAAACCGGCGCCTGGCTTGATGCCGCGACCGCCCCGATCAGTTAGGGAGCAACCCAATGGCCGATGTGCAACTGTTCCAACCCGGCAACTATCGATTTGTCTCCCACGCCTTTCAATATTCGGGAGGGATCGAAGCATTAGAAGGCTATGGCGTCGAGCGGGCGCGGTTCGCCAAGCCTCTGAGGCTCTCCGACGGCTTCGCGGCGGCCGAGGCGCACATGGCGCGGCTCGGCCGGCCACCGACCTCGTTCTGCGCCTGCGAATTGCGCTCCCCCGGCCAATTCACCGACCAGGGCTTTATCGATTTCAACCGCCATTACGTGCAGCAACTGGCAGCGTGGGGGATTTTTCACGACGACATCAACCCGGTCGCCCGCTCGAATGTCTGTCCCGAGATCGACCCGCCTTCCGAGCCGAGCCTCTACGCCTTTTCCTACACCGTGCCCGGCCATGGCGGCTTTGTCATCGCCGGCAGCGGCGAGGCCGGCGGGACCGGCGGCCCCTATGGCGGGCGCACCGTTCGGCTCGGCGACCAATCGCCAGATGCGATGCGCGAGAAGGCGCACTTCGTGCTGGGCGCGATGGAGGAACGGATGGGCAAGCTCGGCAAGGGCTGGGCGGATGTCACCGAAACGCAGCTCTACACGATCTTCGACATCCACCCGCATTTCGCCGACGAATTCATCCGCCGCGGCGCCGCGCCTGGGGGACTGACTTGGCACTATTGCCGCCCGCCGGTGCAGGGTCTCGATTATGAGGTCGATGTCCGCGGGGTCACCAAGGAGCTGGTGATCTAGCGCCTACTTCCGGGCGGTCCATTCCTCCTGGCGGCGAGCGAAGGCTTCCTCCCAGTTCTTGCCCTCGAACAGCCGCCGCGGCCCCATCGTCGCGGGGTCGTAGTCGTCGAGACAGTGCGCGTTGACGCTGTAGTTCTCCGGGTCCGTGCGCGGATTGTAGAAGGGGTGGATGCCGCAATGCCGGCAGAATGTGTGCTTCGCCGTGCCGGTGTTGAATGTGTAGGTCGTCAGATCGTTCGCGCCGCTGAGGATTTCGAACCGCTCGGCGGCGACCGGTAGATGGAGGATGCCTTTCTTGGTGCAGATCGAGCAGTTGCACTCGCCGATCAGAGTTTTCTCGAGATCGACCCGGATGCGAAACCGCACGCGGCCGCAATGACATCCGCCTTCGTAGGTCTGCAGCATTGGCTGTCCTCCTTTGCCGCTACGCCAGCGGCCCGGTGTATTTCTCCAGCAATCCCCAGGCCTCGTCGCCCATCTGCTTCTTCACATCGGGGTAGAAGCCGGATTTGCGCAGCGCTTCCTGAAACGGCTTGGTGTCCGGCTTGTTGAAGGTCAGGCCGCCCTTGGTCATCTTGTCGATCTCGGTCTTGTCCATGATCTGCCAGTCGGCGCGCTCGGCGATCGCCGCGTCGCTGAAATGCTTGTGCGCCAGCTCCTGCAGATCGGGCGGTAGCGCCTTCCAGGCAGTGGGGTTGAACGCGATGTGCAGTCCGACCCAGATGTGGTTGGTCATGCTGCAATATTTCTGCACCTCGTAGAGCTTGGCGGTGTCGATCAGGATCAGCGGGTTTTCCTGACCATCGACAAGACCAGTCTGCAGCGCGCTGTACACCTCGCCGAAATTGATCGGGGTCGGCGACGCGCCGAGATGCTGGAACAGCGAGATGAACAGGGGCGCCACCGGCAGGCGGATCTTAACGCCCTTCAAATCGTCCGGGCCGTTGATCGGCTTCGACTTCATCGTGATTTGGCGGAACCCGTGATCGAAGGCCTTGTCCATGCAAAACAAGCCGGCTTTTTCCGAGAGACCGCGGCAGTAGCCGCCGAGATCGCCGTCCATCGCCTGCCATGCCGTGTCGTAATCCGGGAAGGCGAAACCGACCCCGAAAATCGCTGCCGACGGCGTCTTCTGCGCCAGGATGTCGAGCGACATGCCGTAGATTTCGAGCGCGCCGGCGATCGCCTGCGACATCATCGCGGTGTCCTGGCCGAGTACGCTGCTCGGATAGATCGTGATGTCGAGCTTGCCGCCGCTCTCGTCCTTGATCTTGGCCGCCGCCTCCTTCGAGCGGATCACCATCGGGTGGCCTTCGGGGAGCGCGGTGCCGTATTTGTAGGCGAATTCGGCCGCGCCGAAGGCATAGCGGCTGAGGAAGGCGGGCGCGGCCGCGCCGGCGGCGAGCGCGGCGGAGCGGGAAAGCACGGTTCGGCGCAGCAGTGTCATCGTCGGTCCCCGGTGTGGCTTTTGTTGGGATTGAGCGCAAAACTATCACGCGCCGCGCCACCATCGTAAACTAAGCCGATGCCGCTCGCGTTTTCGCCGCTTCATCCGCTCTTCGCCGCGCGTGCCGAAGGGATCGATTTGCGCGATCCGCTCCCCACCGCGACCGCGCGCGAAATCTCGGTGGCGATGGACCGCCACGCGGTGCTGGTGTTCCGCGATCAGGACATCAGCCAGGACGAGCAGCTCGCGTTCACCGCAGCGTTTGGGCCGATGGACCCTGGCCGCCACCTCGCGGTCCGCCAGCACCGGCGAGTGCGGCCGGAATTCGCCGATGTCTCGAACCTGGACGAGATGGGCCACGTCGCCGACCGCAGCCATCGCCGCATCCTCTCCAACATGGCGACGCGGCTGTGGCACACCGACAGCTCGTACAAGCGCCCGGCGGCGAAGTTTTCGCTTCTGTATTGCAGCGCGATTCCCGATTGGGGCGGGGAGACCGAGTTCGCCGACATGCGCGCCGCCTATGACGCGCTGCCCGATCGGCTGCGCGACGAGGCTGAGGGCCGCTCGGCCGAGCATTACGTCCATCATTCGCGCGCGACCCTGGGCTTCGCGCCGAGCCCCGAGGAGATCGCCGGCGCGCTGCCGCCGGTGACCTGGCCGCTGGCGCGCACCCATGCCGGCTCCGGCCGCAAGCTCCTCTATATCGGCGCGCACGCGACCCATGTCGTCGGCCTTTCGCTGCCCGAAGGCAGGGTGCTGCTCTCCGATCTGCTCGAGCACGCGACCCAGCCCCAGTTCGTCTATCGCCACGAATGGCGGCCGGGCGACCTGGTGATGTGGGACAACCGCGCCGTCCTGCATCGCGGCCGGCGCTACGACCTCGCGCAACCCCGCGATATGCGGCGCAGCACGGTCGAGGATGATCATCCCGCACGTCCGCCAGGGCCTGAATTCTCCGTCCATTGACGCTTTTCTAATCAATTTCGGCGGTTATGCCGCCCTGGGACGCGGCGAGGCCCTCAAGGCGCGAGCCGCGGCGGGGGCGCAATGCGGTTCACCATCGGTCACAAGATTTTCGGGATTGCTCTGGCGCTGCTGCTGCTGATGGGCGCGGCGGCTTTGTTGAGCCTGCGCATGACACGCACCGTCGACGACCAGCTCGTAATCCTCGACCACAATTACTATCCCGCTTACGTCTCGCTGGCTCAGGCAAATATCAGCACGATCGAGGAGTCGGTCCTCATCCGGCGCCAGATCATTGCGTTCGGCGAAGACCCGCGCGATGACGCCAAGATCGCCGATCTGCGCGATCGGTTGACGGTCGCCGCGCGGGCCAGCGATGCCGAACTCGCCGCGGCGCGCCGCCACATCAACGAGCAGATCGACGACCCACTCGATTTCAACGACAACGTCGAATTGGCGCGGCTCGACACCAAAGTCGAGTTTCTCCAGGAGGAGCGTCAAAAGTACGAGGGGGTGATCGAGCGGTTGCTCGATGCTGCGACGGCGCGCCGGCCCGATGCGGCACGGCTGCTTGGCGAGCTCGACGAGGCGCGCGACGAATTTGAGGGGCGCATCGAGGCGGCGCGCGTCGAGATGCGCGGCCTTGCCGGCAATGCGATCGTCGGCACTCGGTCGTATCAGCAACATGTCGTCGAAATCAGCCTGGTGCTCCTGGTGATCGCGGGTCTGCTCGGGGCCACCCTGGCGGCGGCGGTGACGACGGGCTTGGTGCGGCCGGTGCGGCGACTGCTCGCCGGCACGGCGGCGGTCGAGGGCGGCGCGCTCGACACCGTGGTGCCGGTGACCTCACGCGACGAGATCGGCCGGCTGACCCAATCCTTCAACAACATGGTCGGCGAACTCCGGGTCAAGGCGCAAATACGCGAAACGTTTGGCAAGTACGTCGATCCGCGCATCGTCGAGGGGCTCATCGACCGGCCGGAACTGACCGACCCCGGCGGCTCACGCCGCGAAATGACGATCCTGTTCTGCGACATGCAGAGCTTTACCAGCTTCAGCGAAGGGATGACGCCGGCCGGCCTGGTCAATGTGCTCAACCGCTATCTGACCGTGATCTCCGATCCGGTGCGCCGCAATCACGGCATCATCGACAAGTATATCGGCGACGCGGTGATGGCGTTTTGGGGCCCGCCCTTCACGGCTGGCGACGACCAGGCGCGGCTCGCTTGTTTCGCGGCGCTGGAACAGCTTGCGGCGCTGCCCGGCTTCGAGGCCGAGTTGCCCGATTTGATGGGATTGCGCCGCGGCCTGCCCAAGGTCAACGCCCGGATCGGCGTCGCCACCGGCGAAGTCATTATCGGCAATATCGGCTCCGAACAGACTCGCAGCTATACGGTGATCGGCGACACCGTTAATTTCGCGTCGCGTCTCGAAGGCGCCTCCAAGGCCTATGGCACCCGCATCCTGATCAGCGAGCGGACGCGACGTTGGGCCGGCAACGCCATCGAGGCGCGCGAGATCGACTCGGTGCTCGTCGTCGGCAAGAGCGAGCCCGAGCGGATTTTCGAGCTGCTCGGCTGCAGGGGCGAGGTTTCGGTCGAGCGGCTCGAATTGCGCGATACCTTCGCCGCTGCCCTCGACGATTATCGCGGGCGCAAATGGGACAAAGCGGCGAAGGGCTTTCGCGACTGCCTGTCGATCGTCCCGGACGACCCGCCGAGCACGGTGTTTCTCGCCCGCATCGCGCAATTCCACAGCCAGCCGCCGGCCGATGAGTGGGCCGGGGTATGGGCGCTCCAGGCGAAATAGCCGCGCCCTCGGCTACCACCTCCGCGCGGGTCAAATTCCTGCCGATCGTCCCGCGCAACTGCGCTACAATGCCAGGATCAGCGCGGTGGAGGAGGACATGGCAAAGCTCGTTCTCGGAATGGCGACGTCGCATACGCCGATGCTGAACACGCCGCCGCACGAATGGCCGTGCTTTATCGAGCGCGATACCCAGCGCAGCGAACTGCTCGACACCGACGGCAAGCACACCACCTACGAGGCGCAACTGAAGCGCGCCCCGGCCGATATCGACGCGCAGATCGCGCCCGAGCGGATGCAGACGCGTCACGCCGCGGTCGAGGCGGCGATGTCGCGGCTCGGCGACTACCTGCGCGAGGCGAAGCTCGACGCGCTGATCGTCGTCGGCGACGACCAGGACGAGCTTTACCACCCGGACAACATGCCGGGGATTCTCGTCTATTACGGCGACACGATCCGCAACATGCCGATGGCGCCGGTGGCGAACCCGACTTGGGGCTGGCGGGCGAGCGCGCGCTGGCACGAGGAGAAGGTACCGCGCGACTATCCGGTCGACGCGCGGTTGGCGCGGCATTTGATCGCCGAATTGATCGACCGCGAGTTCGATGTCTCCGCCTCGGACCGGGTGCCCGACGGCGAGGGGGAAGGCCATGCGATCGGCTTTGTCCACAAGCGGATCATGAAGGATGTCGTGCCGATCGTGCCGGTCAGCGTCAACACCTACTACCCGCCGAACCAGCCGACGCCGCGGCGCTGCTACAAACTAGGCCAGGCGATCCGCGAGGCGGTCGAAAGCCTGCCCGGCGACCGGCGCGTCGGCATCGCCGCTTCGGGCGGTCTCAGCCATTTCGTCGTTGACGAGAAGCTTGACCGCGGTTTTATCGACATGCTGCGCCGCAACGACGGCGACGCGATCCAGAATCTGCCGCGCAAGTTGCTCAATTCCGGCAGCTCGGAGATCCGCAACTGGATCTGCGTCGCCGGCGCGGTCGAGCACCTTTCGCTCGAATGGTCGCATTACGAGCCCGGCTACCGCACTCCCGCCGGCACGGGCACCGGCCTTGGCTTCGCGTTCTGGTCCTAGTACCGGGACCGGGAGCAAACGGTGACCGCGTATCTGATCGTCGATCTCGACGTCCATGATCCGGAGGGGTTTCAGAAATACCGCGAGGGTGTGGGCGCCTTCATCGCCAAGCATGGTGGCGAATATCTGGTACGGGGCGGCGAGTTCGAGGTGATCGAGGGCGATTGGCAACCGCATCGCCTTGTTCTTTTCCGCTTTCCCGATCGCCAGTCGATCCGCGATTTCTTCGCCGACCCGGGCTATGCCGGGCTGAAAGACATTCGATTTAGGACCGCCAAAACAGTTGCGGTGGCCGTCGATGGCACCGAATAGTGTGATCTGCTAACGCGCGGCCGCAAGACGCGCAAAGGGAGAAAGACATGCGCCAAAAAGACACCGACGATCTGGTCCGCGTCGGCCCCGGCACGACGATGGGCAAGTTGATGCGGCAATACTGGCTGCCGGCCGCGATGTCGTCGGAGTTGAAGCGCGACGGCGAGCCGCTGCGCCTGTTGCTGCTCGGCGAGCAGCTGATCGCGTTTCGCGACAGCGCCGGCCGCGTCGGGGTCATGGACCATAAATGCCCGCACCGCTGCGCCTCGCTGTTCCTCGGCCGCAATGAGGAGAACGGCATCCGCTGCGTCTATCACGGCTGGAAATTCGATGTTGAGGGCAAGTGCGTCGACATGCCGAGCGTGCCGGCGGAGCGCGACTTCAAGCACCTCGTGCACGCCAAGGCCTACAAGGCGGTCGAGCGCAACGGGCTCATCTGGGTCTATATGGGCGAGCGCAAGGAAGCGCCGCCGCTGCCGCAGATCGAGGCGACCCTGCTGCCCGAGGCCGAGGTCACGATCAGCCTCGTGCAGCGCGAATGCAACTGGCTGCAGGCGCTGGAGGGCGATATCGACACCTGCCATTTCGGCTTTCTGCACGCCGGCGGCATCACCCCCGATCAGGTTCCCGACGACAGCCTCTTCCGCTACACGGTGACCAACCGGGCCCCCGACTATCACGTCGCCGACACCGATGTCGGCACGATGTACGCGGCCTTTCGCGACGGCAGGCCGGGCGAGACCTACTGGCGCTTCGCCAATTTCATGCTGCCGTTCTGGACCCAGACGCCGCAGGGCAAGTTCTCCGAACATCTGCACAACCGCGCCTGGGTCCCGATGGACGACACCCACACGATGTTCATCAGCCTGACCTGGAAGCAGCACCCGGCCTCGGTCGGCCCCGACAAGCAGGGCAAGATGATGCCGGGCTTCGCGCGCGTCTTCGACTACCTGCCGAACACCACCGACTGGTACGGCCGCTGGCGGATCCGGGGCCGCGAGGAGAACGATTGGCTGATCGACCGCGCGGCCCAGGCCACCGGCGGCAACTACACCGGCATCAACGGCATCCACGCCCAGGACCAGGCGGTCACCGAGAGCATGGGGCCGATCACCGACCATCTTTTCGAGCATCTCGGCCCCAGCGACATGATGATCATGCGCACCCGCCGCCGGCTGCTCGCGGTCGCGCGAGCGCTGGCCAAAAACGGCAAGGTGCCGCCGGGGGTTGACGATCCGGAGAAGTGCTACCCGGTGCGCAGCGGCGATTTCCTCACCGAGGCCGGGCTGCAGTGGCGCGAGGTTTACGACCGCCAGATGCAGGCCGCGACCCGTCCGCTGCAAGAAGCGGCCGAATAGGCATGCCGGCGTCTCCGACGATCGCCGAGGAGGCGCCCGACAGCCCCGAGGCGCGCGAACTCCTCCGACAATCGGACGAGTTCGCCGCCTCGCTCTATCCGCCCGAGAACCGCTATCCGATCAACGTGCCGGAGTTGCTGGCGAAGAGCGCCCGGTTCTTCGTCGCGCGCCGCGACGGCGTGGCGCTCGGCTGCATGGCGCTGGTCCGCACCGGCACCGACAAGGGCGAATTGAAACGCTGCTTCGTCGCCGCGTCGGCACGCGGCCAGGGGGTCGGCGGCGCGCTGCTGCTGGTCGCCGAGGCCGCCGCGCGCGAGCAGAAGATGCGGGCGATCCAGCTCGAAACCGGCAATCTCAACCAGGCCGCGCTGCGCCTCTACCGCGGCAGCGGCTACCACGAGCGCGGCCCGTTCGGCGACTACCCCGACAACGGCGTCAGCGTGTTCCTGGAGAAGACGCTCTGACCTAGCGGCAAACGGGGGGTAGGCCGAGATGGAGCCATTTCGGATCGCGGCCGCACTGGTCGCTCTGGGAATGATAGCGGGCAGCGCCGCTGGCGCCGAGCTGCCCGACGCAATCGCCGCGAACGGCGAGATTGCCGTGCTTCAGGTGCACGCCGAGGGCGCACAGCTCTACGAATGCAAGGCGGCGGAGGGAAACGGCGGGCTGGGCTGGCAATTTCGCGAGCCGATCGCCTCGCTGTTTCGCGACGGCAAGACTGTCGGCAGGCATTACGCGGGGCCGACATGGGAAATCGACGGAAGCGCCGTCGTCGGTAAGGCGGTTGGACGAGCGCCCGGCGCCAGCAGCAAGGACATTCCCTGGCTAAAGCTCGACGTAACCGACCGTCGCGGCAATGGCCCGCTTGACGGGGTGACCACCGTACAGCGCCTCAACACGGCAGGGGGCAGCCTGGAGGGCGCTTGCAACAAGGTCGGCGACTTGCGCGCCGAGCCGTACGCGGCTGACTATGTTTTTCTGAAAAAACCGTCGCAATAAAAGCGGCGTCGGCGATCCGCTATTCCGCCGCCATCGGCTCCGGCTGCGCCAGCAAATCTTCGGTCGTGGTGCGGCGCAGTTCGCGGCGCTGGCTCATGTCGTAGGGGCGGCCGCGATGTAGGGTCGCGCGGTTGTCCCAGATCACCAAGTCGCCGACCCGCCATTCGTGGCGGTAGACGAATTGCCGCTGGGTCGCGTGCTCCAACAGGTCGAGGAGGAACATGCGTCCCTCCGGCACCGGCCAGCCGACGATGCGGTTGGCATGCGCGCCGATGAACAGCGATTTGCGCCCCGATGGCTGGGTGCGCACGACCCGCCAGCGCACCGGCGGCATGCCGGCCTTCTGCTCCGCGGTCCAGTCCTCGTCGCCGAGCCACATCCGCGAATAGAGCGCGAAATGCTCGGCGACCAGCGGCGCGAGGTTTCCCTTCATCGCATCGGACAACGCGTCGTAGGCGGCGCGCATATCGGCGAACTCGGTCTCGCCCGCGCCCATCACGCTGGGTTGCGGCAGCACCACCGCCGACAGCATCGAATACTTGCCCGGCACGAATTGGAACGAGCTGTCGCTGTGCCACAGCTGGTTGGCGAGCGCCCCCGCCAGCTTCTTGTGCCCCGAAGGCGCGATCGTGCCGTCGAGCATGACGTTGGAGATGTCCATCGTCGTCTTGTGCTTGAACCGGCTTGGCCCCTTGGTGATCTTGGTGAGCCCGGTGTCGAGCGAGCCGAACGCGCTCGCGAACGCGATCTGCTCGTCCTCATCCATCGGCTGGCCGCGGAACACCAGCACCGCGTAGCGATCCATCGCCTCGTCGACCGCCGCCACCGTCTGGGCGCTCGGCGGCCGCCGGAGATTGACGCCGCTGACCTCACCGACGAAGAGCGGATGGATTTGGCGGATTGTGAGGCTCATTGACAGCACCATCCTCATTTCGTCATCCCGCGAAAAGGGGCCCCAGGGCAACCGGCACGCGGCCCGACCCTAGATTCCCGCTTTCGCGGGAAAGACGATTATAGAATTTCGTTACGCGGATCGAGCCAATTGCCGCGGCACCGCGATCGCCGCCGTAACAGCCTTGAGGCTCGGCGCGTCCTCCAGGTTTTCGAGCATCTGCTGCAATCGCGCGACCGAAGCAGCGGGTAAGGCACGGCTCGCGCAATTGACGAATTTCGCGGCCAAGAGCCCGGCCGGCATCGGGTTATCGGGACCGCGGCCGAGCGCGGCGCCAACCTTCTTGGCGATGACCGCACCATCGGCGAACGTCACCCGCACCTCAGCGCCCAGCGCCTCCTCGTTCGCGGTTCCGGCGTCGGGGTGCGGCGCGGCGTGGATGCGGGTCATCAGCACGCGCACCGTCGGGTCGTCGTGGGCGTCGCCCTCGAAATCCTCGAGCCGGATTTGGCCCTGCAAGGTCGCGCGGGCGAGGCAGTATTGCACGCTGAACTTGGCGTCGAGCCCCGATTTGGGGTCGGGCCGGTCGGTGTGCGCGAGCCGGCGCGGATGCGTCCAGGAGTCGATGCGCACCACCTTGTCGGCCGGCATCGCATGCTCGCCGCGCAACGCCAGCAGCGCGTCGAGCGCCGGGTGGGTGCTGCCGCAGCACGGGTATTGCTTGAACGCCGGGCCGGGGCGGACGACGTCGTAGGGGTTGCCCCAATCCCTGAGCATCGCCTCCGCCTCGAAATTGCCCTCGCCGTTATAGACCATCAGGAAACCCTGCTTGTGCTCCATCGCGGCGTTGTTGGCGGTGAAGCCGCCCTGCGCCAGCAGCGCCGCGAACAGCGCGTTGCGCGCGGTGTGGCCGACATGGAGCGGCTTGGTCATCGTGCCGAAATTGGCCTTGATTCCGCTGGCGAACGAGGCGGCGATCGCCAGCGCCTGCGCGGTCTGCATCGCCGAGAGGCGCATCAGGTGGCAGCACGCGGCGGTCGCGCCGAACACGCCCAGGGTCGCGGTCGGGTGCCAGCCCTTTTCGTAATGATGAAAATGGACGCCGCGGGCGATCCGCGTCTCGGTTTCGAACCCGGCGACATAGGCGGCGATGAACGCCCGCCCGTCACAATCTTGGCTGTCGGCGAGCGCGAAGAGCGCCGGCAGGATTGGCGCCGAGGGATGCCCGCCCAAGGAATTGCTGACATCGTCGAAATCGAGCGCATGCGCCGCGGTGCCGTTGATCAGCGCCGCGACCAGCGGCGGCGCGCGGCGGTCGCTGCCGAAGATCAGGCTGTCGCCGCCCGCGCCGGCGCCTTCCGCCATGACATGCTCGACGATGCGGACGCACTCCTCGTGCGACCCGGCGAGCGTCACCCCGACGGTGTCGAGGATCGCCGTCTTGGACCATTCGACCGCTTCGCGCGGCAAATTCTCGTAGCGGATCGCGACGATCTTCTCGGCGATCTGTTCGATCAGGGTCATGGCGGCATCCTCAACTTCAGCGCCTCGCGCGCGGGAAGCGGCGCTGCGCCGGTCGTGCGCTAATTCTTGCGGATCAGCCCGTTGACCAGCACCGGTCCGAGGCGGACCGTCTGCAGATAGGCGCGGCCGTGATTGGGGCAGATCTCCTCGCGATAGGCGTAGGCGTCGCCGATCATCTCCCAGGCGAACCAGACGACGCCCGAAAGGAAGAGAAACAGGATGCCGAACGGGCTCAGTGGGTCGACCGGCACCGGCCCGCCGAAAAATCCGATCGCGGCGAGCGCGAGGGCCGCACCTACACAGAAAATTCTGCCAATCATACGGGTCATTGTCCGGCCTTTCGCCGGCTAAGGCAACCGTGGCTCATGCGACCTCGAACAGCCCGGCCGCGCCCATCCCGCCGCCGACGCACATCGTGCAGACGACGAGCTTGGCGCCGCGCCGCTTTCCTTCGATCAGCGCGTGACCGACCATCCGCGCGCCCGACATGCCATAGGGATGGCCGATCGAGATCGCCCCGCCATTGACGTTGAGCTTGTCGTGCGGGATGCCTAGCGTGTCGCGGCAATAGAGCACCTGGCAGGCGAACGCCTCGTTGAGCTCCCACAAATCGATGTCGTCGATCTTGAGCCCGTGCGCCGCCAGCAGCTTGGGCACCGCGAAGACCGGGCCGATCCCCATCTCGTCCGGGCCGCAGCCGGCGACCGCGATGCCGCGATAGATGCCCAAGGGTTGGAGCCCACGGCGCTCGGCTTCGCTCTCCTCCATCAGCACCGCGGCCGACGCGCCGTCCGACAGCTGCGAGGCGTTGCCCGCGGTGATGAACTTCCCTTCCTTGATGCGCTGCCCGTCCTTGAACACCGGCTTCAGCGCGGCGAGCCCTTCGAGGTTGGTTTCGGGCCGGTTGCCTTCGTCCTTGTCGAGCGAGACCTGGCGCGGCGAGACCTCGCCGGTGTTGCGGTCGGTCACCAGCATCACCGCCGGCATCGCCACGATTTCGTCGTCGAAGCGGCCGGCCTGCTGCGCCGCGGCGGTGCGCTGCTGCGAGCGCAGCGCGTATTCGTCCTGCGCCTCGCGCGAGACGCCATAGCGCTCGGCGACGATCTCGGCGGTTTCCAGCATCGTCATGTAGAGCGCCGGGATATGGGCGACGAGCTCCGGGTCCTGCGCGCGGTAACGGTTAGCGTGCTCGTTCTGCACCAGCGAGACCGACTCGACCCCGCCGCCGATCGCGATCTGCATGCCATCATACATGATTTCCTTGGCGGCGGTGGCGATCGCCATCATGCCCGACGAGCACTGCCGGTCGAGCGACATCGCTGCGACCGTCTCCGGCAGCCCGGCGCGCAGCGCGCTCTGGCGGGCGACGTTGGAGCCCTGGCTGCCCTGCTGCAACGCCGCGCCGATAATCACGTCGTCGATCTCGCCGGGATCGATCTTGGCGCGCTTTACCGCTTCGGCGATCGCATGCCCGGCCAGCGCCTGCGCCTGAGTGTCGTTGAACACGCCGCGATAGGCGCGACCGATCGGTGTGCGCGCGGTGGAGACGATGACGGCACGGCGCATGGCTTTCCTCCTCGCTTTGGTTTGCGCGGGAGATTAGCCGGTTTCAATCCCCTCGGTCACCCGGTCTTGGAAGGTGTTTTCAGTAGACTCGTTGCCTAACGGGCCACGTCAGACGATTATCCGCTGACGAAACAGGCCGGCTAGGGCGCGCCGTTCTTCCTCAGTCAAGTCGAACTTCGGCATCGGGTTAATATGCCGAGACGTTCCCCCGCGAGCAATTGCCACGGCCGCGGGTTGAAACAGGGTGTAGTGCGCGACGGGGTTAATTACTTGTTAATCAGGAACTACCCAATTCATAGGAAATACCGCTCGCTGAGCGCCGCATTGGGAGGCAACGTGCAAGCGGTGGACCAAATGGAAACCCGGTTGGTCAGGATATATCCGGCTGACACCGTCGACTACACCGCTCGGATGATGCTCGAACATCGGATCACCGGCCTTAGGGCCATATTATCTACGGGCCTGAGAGACGAAACTCAGAGGAACGCTGTTGAAGCCTTTCTTGCAAACGCCGAACGCCAGTTGGCAACTACGTCTCGAAAGTCGTGAGCGTGTCTAACAATGCCAATCGGGCAAACGTGATTACGCATCAGCGCCGGACTGGATAAAAAGCGCGTGCCGATGGAAGCACTCAGCCGAAAAAAAGGCGACGCAAGAAGGGACCCGTGGTAACAGAAAACTAACGGTGCTCGGGCTCCGTTTGTCTTCTCACAGGCCGACGCAATCAGTTTTCGTTGCGGGTGCTTGCTCAGTGGGACGGAAAATCACGCCGGCAAAAGACGGACTGGCGGCCAGATCGTTGAAAGGTCAGTGTCGGTGGCCATCAAGACGATGACCGGCAGGCGTAGGTTGTGCTCCCGTAGTCTCTGCAGCAGCTGCAGACCATCCATCCCCGGCATGTGCAAATCAGTGACGACGCACCCCGGCGGAACCGAGGGCGCTACGGCAAGAAATTCGGGAGCTGATGCGAAGGTTTGTACGGGCAGCGCGCGCGCCTCCAGAAGTAAAGATAGCGACTCGCGAACTGCCTCGTCATCGTCGATGACGTAGACGGGGCGAGGTTCAGGCACTGGCCTGCTCGTCGGCACGGGCGGTTGGCAAGGTTAGCCGAAAAATCGTGCCCCCTTCGGGGTTCGGCTCGGTCCAGAGACGCCCATCATGCGCCGCGACGATGGTGTGACAGATCGACAACCCAACTCCCATCCCCGTCTGTTTTGTCGTGACGAAGGGTTGGAATAGCTTGTCCCTGACCTCATCGGGTAGACCCGGTCCATTATCGACCACGCTGATCTGCACGATGTCGCCGTCCGCCTCAACGCGCAGGGCAATTTCCCGAGATTCCTGTTCCGCAACAGCCTCGGCGGCGTTGCGCAACAGGTTCAAGAGAACCTGTTGGATCTGGATTTTGTCGACGATAACGGTGACGTGTTCGAGCTCGTCCTCGACTCTGATGCTGACGCCGCGATGCTTTGAACCGATGAGCGCCAGTTCCGCTGCCTCTTTGACCAAGGGCGGTACCGCCTCGATCCGCCTTTCGCCATCGCCGCGCATGGCCAGCCCGCGCAGGCGCTGGATGATTTGTCCCGCGCGGATCGCCTGCTCGCCGGCGCGCCCGATCGCGTTGCGAATTCTCGGAAGCGGTAGATCGCCCTCGCGTCCCAACAGGGCATCGGCCGCTTCCATCTAATTGCTGATGGCGGTAAGCGGCTGGTTGAGTTCATGCGCCACCATCGCCGCCATCTGTCCCATCGCACTCAACCGCGAAACATGCAGCAATTCAGCGTGCAGCTCCTGCAACCGGGCCTGCGATGCGTCGAGCGCCGCCTCGGCGCGTTTGGCCTCGGTGATGTCGCGTCCAAGGTTCGCTGCCCCGACCAGCTGGCCGTCGTTATCGTAGAGCGGCGAGACGCTGAGCGAGACCTGCACAATGTTTCCGTTCTTGTGCAGACGCTTGGTCTCGTAGTGATAGACGTGCTCGCCGCGTTTGATCCGGTTGAGGATATCGACCATGTCGTCGGGTTGTCCCGGAATCGCGAACTGCGCGGTCGACTTCCCGATCATCTCCGCGGCGGTATATCCGAAGATCCGTTCGGCGCCCTTATTCCAGCTCGTGACGATCCCATCCAAATTCTTGCTGACGATCGCGTCGTCCGACGATTCGACGATGGCTGCCAATGAACGCAGCCGGTGCTCGCTGTCGCGCAAGGCCTGCTCTGCCGCCTTGCGCTCGGTGATGTCAACGATCGCCGACAGCACCATAGGCCCCTCGTCGGTTTCGATCGGGTTCAAGCCGATCTCGACCGGGAACTCGCTGCCGTCCTTCCTGAGGCCGTAGAGTTCGCGCCCGGCCCCCATCGCCCGAGGCTGCGGATCAGCGAAGAATGTTGCCCGCAGCCCAGGATGATGACCACGGAAGCGTTCGGGTACGAGCATTTCTACCGGCTGACCGACCAAGTCCGCCCGCAAGTACCCGAAAACCCGTTCGGCCTGAGCATTGACCATGACGATCTCGCCGGCCCGGTTGATCATCACCATGGCATTGGGCGCAGCCTCGACCACCAGCCGGAAGCGCTGCTCAGCAGCGATCTCCTGCTCCGATAGGCGCGGGAGGCCGGGATCGTGGCAGGCGGTCAACTTATCGATCGTCATCCCCCCCGGAGCGGCCTTCCGAGAGCAGCGTCAGCGCCTTACAGGTGCCAAGGTTGGACATATCGTCTCAGAAGCTACAATACATACGTGTATGTTTCCGTACAAAGGGTTCTGCTTTACGGGCGACGCTGGTCAGTTCACACCGAGCAGACGGACCAGCTCGTTCTTCAGCACTCGATGGTATTGCACTCGTCGGCTTCGAGCCCGTCACCCGTCGAGGATCGTCTGGCCACGAACGCCGCCCGCCCAGCATGTCTGCCAAGAAGTTATGGGTCATCGTAAACGTGTCGGCCTCAACGGTCGCTCATGGCCCAGGAATGGCTCCTAAGGGGCCAGCCTGTGTGGAAACAAAGCGAGATTTGCGGCCCTGGCGGATTCCGCCTGGGGCGAAGCTGCCCTAGAATCCTGAGGCCTGGGGCTTCGGGGGATTGGCGATGCATCGGTTCATCGA
>Ga0181530_10000124_pt1 | contig 94444 bp, 68 predicted proteins | sample PEATcosm2014_Bin_42_FD_119769 | JGI IMG/M metagenome (GOLD analysis project Ga0181530, IMG submission 119769) | Peatland microbial communities from MTU Mesocosm Facility, Houghton, MI, USA - PEATcosm2014_Bin10_60_metaG | ecosystem: Environmental > Terrestrial > Soil > Wetlands > Peat | place...
CGCGGGCTACGCGGGCGCTGGGTGGAACGCTGCCGGAGGGCCGAGGATGGGGCGCAGGATTTTCCCGGCCGGCATCGCTCGTCTCAGGTAGCCGCTGCGCCCGAGGCTTGAGCGCCGAGCGCGAGGAGAATTCCACTCCCACCAGAAAGGCCCGTTCCGGTTGATCCCGGCCGGTTTGCCAGGAGCGGCTACGCGCTCCAGAGTTGGTTTCCTGCGCTCGCGGAATAAGCTAGTCCTCGACCGCCGGCGCCGCGCTTACGGCCTGCGCCGAAACGGCAGTCTCCATCATCGGCCGCGACTCGAGGTGACGCTCCGGATGTACGACACGTGCCATCACAACCGTGGAAATGGCGTGCTTGAAGATCAAGTGTTCCTGGTTGTCCTTCTCCAAGACCACCGAATACTTGTCGAACGAGCGGATTCTGCCCGTCAGCTTCACCCCGCTGATGAGATAGATTGTAATGAAAGACTTGTCTTTGCGGGCGGTATTCAGAAACGAATCCTGAATGTTCTGTGCCGGCTTGCTTTCCATAGGTCCCTCTCCGCCAAGGTGCAAAAAACCGCACAGCCCCAGAGTTCGCGGCCCCAAACGAACCGAGGGTCTGTTGAAATAGCCGCCTTCCGTCGCACGCTCCAAATGGGAACGACAAGGAAAGGTACATGGACGCCACTCTACGATAAGCCGCCAAACGAGCGATTTCAACGGCACACAGCACACACCCGAGTGATGTAGAATTCGGCCACCTGCTGAAATCGGAATCTGGCGCCGGGAGAAGCCCGGGCGCAGTCTGGAGAGCGCTATGACCGCTGCTGGGGTAGCCCTGGTTGCTCCGCAAATCGATTTTCCCGGGGGCGAACAGGCCGTCCTGATTGTGCTTCGCTGGATACACCTGGTGGCCGGGATCATCTGGGTGGGATTGCTCTACTTCTTCAACCTGGTCAACACGCCGTTTTTGCAGGAACTCGACGCGCAGCAGCGCCGCACCGTAATCGCAAAGCTGATGCCGCGGGCGCTGTGGTGGTTCCGTTGGAGTTCGGTGGTGACCGTGCTTGTCGGTCTTGCCTACTGGAACCACATGGTTGTCGTGGATGCGGCCAACGCCGTAGGCCAAGCGTCTTCGGTAGGCGGCATGATCGGCAGCTTCTTTCTTATTTGGACACTGGCTTTCGCGGTAGAGATGGGCTTGCTGATGGCGCCGACTGAAGTACTGCGGAAAGGTCCGGTGCTGGGCGTGATCATGGCGGTGGTGATCGTCGCGGCGGCTTACACTTTCCTCAGCCTGAACCAACATGGATGGGAAAGTAACGGCGCCTTAGCGATCGGCATCGGCGGCGGCCTGGGCTGGTTCATGCTGCTAAGTGTCTGGGGCATCGTCTGGCGCATGCAGAAGAAGATCATCCGCTGGACCGAGGAAAGCGCTGCGAAGGGCACGGCAATGCCGCCCGAGGCAGCCAAAGCGGCGAGATTGAGCTTTCTCTGCGCGCGCATCAACTTCTGGCTGTCGTTTCCCATGCTGTTCTTCATGGGAGCGGCCAGCCACTACATGATGTTCATCGGGCGATGATGAAGCTTCGCGCTCATGTACTGCTAGACCAGCAGGACATCCATGCACGGCTAACGCGGCGCTGAAGCGCTGCTCTACCCGTACTGCCGCAACTACGCTAATCTGAAACCGTTCTACAATCGAAGTTCGATCATGCCGCTGAACTCTGCCCAGAACCCCGCTGTTTCTTCTGACTCCGCCCACAACCAACCTGTCCCGATGCTCGATCTGAAACGGCAGTACGAAAGCGTCAAGGACGAGATTGCTACTGCCGTCGAGCGTGTGCTGACGGCGCAGCACTTCATCGGCGGTCCAGAAGTAGAGGCCTTCGAGCGGGAGTCGGCGGAGTATCTGGGTGTGCGGGCCAGCGTTGGCTGCGCTTCCGGAACCGACGCGCTGTGGCTGGCGTTGCGTGTCTGCGGAGTCGAGGAGAATACCAGCGTCATCACCACCCCCTTCAGCTTTTTTGCATCGGTAAGCTCGATTGTCCGCTGCGGGGCGACTCCGGTGCTGGCGGATATCGATCCGGGCACGCTCAACCTCGATCCGGCCAGGGTCGAAGCTGCTCTGAAGCGCGGCCGCAGCCAGAACATTCGTGCGGTGATGCCGGTGCACTTATATGGACAGTGCGCCGACATGGATCGCTTCGGCCAGCTCGCGCAAGCGTATGGGGTCGCGATGGTTGAAGATGCGGCGCAAGCTTTCGGCGCAGCCTGGAAAGGGAAGAAGGCTGGGACGCTGGGCAAGGCAGCGGGTTTCAGTTTTTATCCCACCAAAAACCTGAGCGCATATGGCGATGCCGGCTGCGTGACGACCGACGATGAAGAGCTGGCGGCACATGTACGCCGGCTGCGCAACCATGGCAGCGAGCGGCGCTATTATCACGAAGAGATCGGCTGGAACAGCCGGCTGGATGCAGTGCAGGCGGCGGTGCTGCGCGTGAAGCTGAAACACATTGACGATTGGAACCAGCGGCGCAGGATTGCCGCCTGCCGCTATCACGGGCTGTTTGCCGCGGCAGGACTGGTGCAGGCGGAGGCGCGCGTCACTCAGCAGGCTCCGATCGCACTGCTATCGTCGCTGCCCGATGCCCACCACATCTATCACCAGTTCGTGGTCCGCGCGTGGCGACGTGATGAGTTGCGCAGTTTCCTGACAGAAAGAGGCATCGGCAGCGAGATCTACTATCCAGTGCCGCTTCATCTACAGGAATGCTTTACCTATCTTGGATACAAGGCCGGCGATCTGCCGGAATCGGAGCGCGCGGCAAAAGAAGTGCTGGCGCTGCCGATCTTTCCCGAGCTGCGAGAGGATGAGCAGCAGCGGGTGGTTGCCGCGATCGCGGAGTTCTACAGCAAGTAGAATGTGGTGCTTCCGCGTTTGTGTCAGGGCACGGCTTCAGCCGTGCCGTTAGACGGCCTAATGACCTCTTGGGCTTCAGCCCCTGCAAACTTGGTGTTTGCAGGGGCTGAAGCCCCGACCTTGATGAGTTCCCTTCGGCACGACTAAAGATCGTGCCCTGACACAAGGCGGATTATGAGGCTGCTGGTTATAGGGGTCCTTCGACTACGGCGTCGCAAAAGCAGCGACGCCTCCGCTCAGGATGACACTGAAGAGAGATGCCTGAACGGTGTCCCACATTCAGTGAGATACCACAATGTGGGATATACTCGAACCAAAGACTCAGGCGAAGCCCGTTTTGCTACTGATGCTTCCTGTGCTTGTGAGCGGGCGGCTGGTTGGGATGCTGCGCCCGGCGAGCGCCTAGCTCCTTCATCCGCGCGGAGAGAGCGGCTTGGTGCTTCGCCTTTTCGGCTGCCTCTTCTTCGGGCGTGAGCACGCGGCGCACGATGGGGCCGTTCAGCTTGTAGGTAAGTTCCACGATTTGCCCATCGTCATTCTTCTTGCGAATGGTGAAGGTGGGCAGGTCGCCTTCCTTGCCAAAATCCTGATGTCCGACCCTCACTGGCAGGTAACCTTCCAGGTTGTGCTCGCGGTAGGCCGTCTCATAACGATGCCTCGGGCGATTGCGGGTGAAGATGCGGATCTGGTTGTAGTCCCACGGCAGTCCGTCTTTGGGCTCGTTCAGGAGAACCAGGTATTGCGGCACCGGCTTGCCATCTTCTTCGACGCTATTAAGTACAAAATATCCGATGATGCGCTGACCCTCAGCGTACTGCGCGATGTCGAGCGGGACATCGAGATCGACCATGCGCAGCAGCACCCAGCCCACATGTCCCGACGAGCTGCGCACTAAGTACCAGTCCTCCATGATCGGCTTAGGCGGAGGTGGCTGCTCGCCGGGCTTTTGCGCCGCCGCGCCGGGCGTTGGTGCTGTCGTCGTTGCGGTCGCCGCCACCGGAGCTACCGATTCCGGCTTGCCTGCTTTGGGAGTGGCACCGGCTTTCGGCTGCGCAGTGGCACTCTTCTTCTGGGGCGAGGGTGCGGATTGCACCGGCTTGGGAGCCTTGGGTGGATTCTTGTCCGCCGTCGCGCGCCGCAGGACCTCGACCTTCTCGCCATCCTTGAGCTGATAAAGGTGCTCGGCTTCGCGCGAGGGAGTGACGTGCATGTTGAGCTCGGCGCGGGTGGTGCCGTGGGCCTGCACCGGCGTGTTGGCGTTGTCCTGCGCCAACTTCTGGAAGCCGTCGTAGACATCCTGCGGGATGAGGCTGCGTTCTTCGATCCAGCCTTCCTGTCCGCTGTCGGTGCGGACGCGAACGAAACGGCGCTCCTTCTCCAGCACCTCGACGCGATCGCCGTTGTGCACCGTGCCCATCTTGTTGTACATAGTGGCCACACGATCGCGCAGGCTGGTCTCAGCGGCGGAAACGTACATGTATTCATGATGCGTCAGGCTCTGCCGCTTGCAGGCCGCGCTGAGGGCAAGCAAAAGCAATACGACCGCCAGCAGAGTTCGGTTGGGATGGAGACGAAGGGATTTCACTGCGCCACAAAACACTATAAACCAGTTGTCAGTGGCCAGTGGTCAGTGGCCAGTTGGCAAGCGGGATGCGTGCAATTGGCGAACTTCTCCGTTATTCTCTAGCGTTCCTCCAATTATTCTCACTATGCTCCGCCGCTTTCATCATTCTCTTGTCCTTTTGGTAGTCCTTACTTTCGCTGTAACCGCGACGCGGGCGCAGAACGCAACCTCTGTCGGAAATCTGCCGCTTCCTGAGTTGCAAAAACTGGCTAACAGGGGCGATCCTGCCGCGCAGAACGAGCTCGGCTTGCGATATCGGCTGGGCTCCGATGTTGAGAAGGATCCGGCAAAAGCGATTCCCTGGTTCCTGAAGGCTGCTCGGCAAGGTTACGCAAAGGCTTATTTCAATCTCGGCGCGGCATACTACAACGGCGATGGTGTTCCCAGGAACGATCAGGATTCCTGCGTTTGGTTCATTCTGTCGGCCGACGCGGGAGATCCAAGAGGACAGGAAGCGGTCGAACGCACTCGGCAGGAAGAATCGCCCCGCCGACTGATGGAATGTGAGGTGACAACGGGGACCGCCTACGTTACAGGCGACGTGATAAAGACGGATTACGACAAGGCGATGAAGTGGTACCTGAAGGCAGCGAATGCCGGAGACGGCATCGCATGCGAGAAAATCGCGTACCTTTATGATCGAGGACTTGGAGTTCCGCAAGACAAAAAGCAGAGCTTTGATTGGTTAAAGCGCTCGGCTGATCTCGGCTATGCGGTCGCAATCTTTGAACTGGGAAGGGCGTACGAAATTGGGGATGGCGTGCGACAGGACGTTCCAAAGGCAAAGAAGCTTTACGAGCAGGCTTCGGCATACGGTCAACCCGAGGCATTGATTGCGTTGGGAACTATGTATGCCGAGGGGCATGGAGCCAAGTTGGATCGCGAGAAGGCGCTCACGTACTACATCGTGGCAGCGAACTACGGCAACCCAGAGGGGAAACGTCTCGCCGGGGAACTTGCAACCCAGTTGTCGCCGAAACAAGTTTCAGAGGCAAAGGAGGACGCTCACCGGTTTGAGGTCAGCACCAAGCGGCCGCTGGTCCTTGTTCCCAAATAGTTGATCGCCCTTCCGACCTCGCGGCTTGTGGCCTACTGCCATCCTCCCGTATAGTGTTCTCACTTCCCGAATTCTTACGTGGGGTGAATGATGGAATTACAAGCTTTCTTGACGGCGCTGGAGCGGCGCATTGCCCGCTACGATCTTCTTTGCCATCCCTATTACAAGGCGTGGACCGCCGGACAGCTCACGCGCGACGATCTGCGCGAGTATGCCGGCGATTACTACCATCATGTGGCGGCGTTTCCGGCGTACTTGAGCGCGCTGCATTCGCGTCTCGATGATGGAGAGCTGCGCCGCGCCGTGCTGCGCAACCTGTGCGACGAGGAGATTGAGGGCCGACCGCACAGCGAGCTGTGGCTGGACTTTGCCGAAGGCATGGGCGCCGATCGTGACGAAGTGCGCGGACGTGAGCCGCTGGCGGAAGTTCGGGAGCTGATTGCGGAGTTTCGTCGGGTCGCGCGCGAAGGCTCGACTACCGAGGCGCTGGCTGCGTTTTACGCTTACGAGTCGCAGGTGCCGCGCGTCGCTAAAGCAAAGGCCGACGGCCTGGCGGAGCGCTATGGCGCTGATGCCAAGACCTGCGGCTACTTCAAGCTGCATCAGTTCGCCGACGTCGAGCACTCGCAGGTTTGGCGCGAGTTGCTGAGCGCGGAGATCACCCAGAATCCCGACGAAGCAGAGACCGCGTTGAACGCCGCCGAGGGTGCCGCGAAGTCGCTGTGGCACGCGCTGGACGGTATGGAAGCGCGGAGAACAGCGGTTGCTGCGTAAGATCGGTGATCGCCGGGTGTGACTGGAAGGCTGGATCGGGAGGCCATTCCCCCCTTCAAAACTTGTTCCACGTGGAACAAGAACACGAACTCGCTTTCGCGTTTGATGGAACGCTGACGTTAATTACCTTTTATTGCAATTAGTTACGCTCGTTCAAAGGCGTGCTTCATGTGCAGCTCTTCCAGCGCATGCTCCTTCGCCGCGACGAATTTTTCGGCCTGCGCCAGCAGTTGGTCCGTGGCCCGCGCGTCGTCCTTCGCCAACTCGATCAGCCCGCGCGAGGCCAGGTTCCTCCCGGCTGCGCGCAGCTTGTCCACCATGTTGGGATCAGCGGCGCCGAGGTATTGCGCGTCGCAGGGATCGGCGATCAGCACCGGCCGGCGTTCGCTGCCCTCACCCCCACCAGCCAACATCGGGCTCGCCGGGGCCCCCGGGCCGCTTTCCCAGAAAACTTTGCGCGCCACGAACTCTTCTACCTGCTCCGGGGTCGCGGTCGCAAACGTGAAGTGCTGATGACGAATGTTGTAACAGCGGCTCGACACTGCCACCGGTTGCCGCTTGCCTGACTTGAGCAGCTCCAGATCTTTGTCGTCGAGCGTCTTGCGCGCAGTGTTGACCGCAACCCAGAACGCAAGATCGCCGTCGAGCGACGGCAGCGCCTCTCTGACAGTCTGCGCCAGGTTGAGCGCGACATCGGCATGCAGCGGGCCTCCGTCATTCAGGCGGAGCGTGCCGTGCACCACGTACCAGTCGCTGCCGCCCTCCGAACGATGGAAGGGCCACTGCAACTCAATGCGCACGGGCATTCCGTGCAGCGTTACGCCAGTGAAGAGTTTGTCCATATTAGCAGTTGGCAATTAGCACTTAGCATTTAGCCAAACCGTCATGTGGCTAATTGCCAATTGCCAATTGCTAATTGCTAATTGCTAATTGCTAATTGCTGATTGCTACCCTCACCATCTTCTTCCCCGCCCGCAGCGTGAACTCGGCGCCCAGCTTCACCGCAACTACGACTTCTGTCTTCAGTTCGCCATCGACCTTCACCGCGTTTTGTTTCACTTTGCGCAAGCCGTCCGTAACCGACGTGGCCAGCCCGGTGCGGGCGAGCAGCTTATCGAGTTTCACCTGAACGTTGCCATCGTTGACGGCTGCATTCGGCGCGGCAACCTCGTCGAATCGCACCTTAACCAGCGGCAGATCTTCCGGCGCCTCATCTTTCTGGAACATGCGCGACCAGTCCTGCGCCGCCTGCTCCGCCGCCTCGCGCGAATGAAAGTCGGCGACGATGCGCTTGCCCAGCTCTTGCTTCAGCTTCATGGGATGCGCTGCGCCGCTGGCGACCTGGCGCTTCATGCGCTCGATGTCGGTCATGCTGACATCGGTCACCAGCTCGTAATAGCGCCACATCAGCTCGTCGGAGATCGACATCACTTTGCCGAACATCTCCTGCGGCGGCTCGGTGATCCCGATGTAATTGCCGTAGGACTTCGACATCTTCTGCACGCCGTCGGTGCCTTCCAGCAGCGGCGTAGTCAGCACGATCTGCGGCGGCTGTCCGTAGTGGCGTTGCAGCTCGCGCCCCATCAGGAGATTAAATTTCTGGTCGGTGCCGCCGAGTTCGACATCCGCCTCCAGCGCGACCGAATCGTAGCCCTGCGCGATGGGGTAGAGCAGTTCGTGCATCGCGATGGGCTTCTCCTCCATGAAGCGCTTGTGGAAGTCCTCGCGTTCCAGCATCTGCGAGACAGTAAACTTCGCCGCCAGCCGGATGAAGCCTTCGTAGCCCAGCTTGTCGAGCCACTCGCTGTTGAAGCGCACCTCGGTTTTCTCGCGATCGAGGATCCGGAAGACTTGCGCCTTGTAGGTCTCGGCGTTCTCATCGATCTGCTGGCGCGAGAGCGGCGGACGCGTCGCCGAGCGTCCCGAAGGATCGCCAATCAGTCCGGTGAAGTCGCCGATGAGGAAGATGACCGTGTGGCCCATGTCCTGAAAATGTTTCAGCTTGCGCATGAGCACAGTGTGGCCCAGGTGCAGGTCGGGCGCGGTGGGATCGAAGCCCGCCTTCACCCGCATGGGCTTGCCCGACTGGCGCGACTTCTCCAGCCGCTCGCGCAGGTCGCTCTCGCGAATGATCTCCGCCGCACCCTTGCGCAGGTAGGCAAGCTGCTCATCGACCTCGGGGAATGAGGGCATAAGCCTCGATTATAGGGGTTTCAAGTTTCAAGTTTCGAGTTTCAAGCGGCCGTTTGCAGCTTTAAGTTAGGAGAGCCACCCGGCAATTTCGGCAAATCAGTGTGGGCCGCACAACGCCTTTGTTTTGTCTGAGGAGCCAATGAGTTTCGGCAATTGAGATGGAAGTCGTCATTTCTCTTGCGTGATCGCGCGAGGGCTTGATTGCGACGGCGTTTTTCGAGCGATGCGGACGGAGCGCTCTCCTTGACGGTTGATCTTGCCGCACAATAAAGTCAAAACGCTCCTTCTGCTAGATCGCAGCGGAGCAGGGATCGGCCTGTTTTTGGGGGACTAGTGAGGACCAAGGCTGTCGCGGTTAAGAAGAGGACCGGCAAGACGACTGAGGCCGTGCCCCGAGCGGGCTGGCTGGCATCGCTGAAGAATCAGAGCTTTTTCCTTGGTCTTCTCTTGGCGATCGCGACGCTGGCAGTCTATTTTCCGGTCAGCCATCATCCCTTCGTGAATTACGATGACCTGGCTTACATAGTGGACAATCCACATATCGCATCGGGCTTGGATTGGGCGACCGTCGCTTGGGCATTCACCACCTTCGACCAGTTCACTTGGCATCCGGTGACCTGGCTTTCCCATGCGCTCGATGTCCAGTTCTTTCAGTTGGAGCCGGGAGGCCCTCATGTGATGAACGTGCTCCTGCAAGTGGCGAACATGCTGCTGTTGTTCTGGGTGTTGCGGCGCGCGACCGGCTACACGGGCCGCAGCGCCATGGTCGCGGGACTCTTCGCTTTGCACCCGATGAACGTGGAGTCGGTCGCCTGGATTGCCGAACGCAAGAACCTGCTCAGCATGTTGTTCTTCCTGCTGGGATTGGGAGCCTACCGCTGGTACGTCTCTGGTAGCGAGCGTAAACCCAACGTGGGCCGCTACGCTATTGTCGCGTTGTTGTTTGCCCTCGGACTAATGTCCAAGCCGCAGATTATTACGTTCCCCTTCGTACTCTTGCTTTGGGATTACTGGCCCTTGCGACGTATGGCGATACCCAAGTCTGAAGGGTTGGAAGGAACGTTGACTGGGCCGCTGCTTCCCGCGAGGAGCTTCTGGTGGCTGGTGAAGGAGAAGGTCCCCCTCTTCGTAACTTGCGCCGCAAGTGCCGTGATGACAGTGCTGTCGCAGAAACTGGCTTCGCTGAGCGAGTATCCGTTTTCTATCCGGCTCAGCTACACATTTGTTTCCTACGTCAAATACCTGGGCAAAGCCGTTTGGCCCACCGATCTGGCGCCGATGTATCCACACCCGTGGCACGCCTCGCCTCTTTGGCAGGTGACAGCTTCGCTGCTCGTGCTTGTGACAATTACAGCGCTGCTGGTTGCAGCTCGCGTCCGCGGTTACCTGTTGGTGGGATGGTTGTGGTTTCTGGGAACCTTAGTGCCCATGATCGGTCTCGTCCACGTCGGCAACCACACGATGGCTGACCGTTACACATACCTGCCATTCATCGGGCTGTTCATCATGGTGTGCTGGGGAGTCTCCGATCTCGCCACGAGGCAGCGAGTACCGGCCGTAGTCGTCCGTGCGGTCAGCATTGTGGTGCTCCTGGCCCTGGCAATTGTGGCACGCCACCAGCTCAACTATTGGGACGACAACGTGACTTTGTGGACTCACACTTTGCAGGTTACGGACGACAACTACATCGCGCACGACAATCTGGCGCTCTTGCTGATCGACCACGGCCAGAGCGACGAGGCCATGAAGCATTTTCAAGCGGCCCTGGCCATCTATCCGTCAGACCCGACCAGCAATCTGCAGATTGCCGTGTACGACCATCAGCATGGCAGGTTGCAGGAGGCGATTGCGCGCTACGATCAGATGATTAGCGAAACGCCGGATGGTTCAGGCCGGGCGAAATTATTCAGCAACAAGGGGCTGGTCTATCTCGATATGCGGGACAGCGCCCACGCCAAGGAAAACCTTGACAAGGCAGTGGCGCTGGACCCTCACAATTATCGCGGATGGCTCGGCTTGGGAGTGTTGGCGGTGCGCTCCGGCGATGTGAACCTGGCGATCGAGGACTTCCAGCGCTCCAACACGGCCAAGCCAACCGAGATCGCCTATGGACTGCTGGCCCAAGCCCTCGACCAGGCCGGCCGCAAAGACGAGGCCCGAGCGGCCCGCGAGCGGGCCAAACTGCTGTCGAAGAATCCCGAGGGTTCGCAGGACCTGTCGGAAGGCCTGCTGGCGCATTAGGTGGTTATGCTGGTCGGGCGGATGACGCTGCGTGCTTCCGGCGGCGGCCCTCCTTGACGCTGTTCCCCTATCGCAATAGAGTCGAGTTAGCTGGAGATCTTTGCCTTTGGAAACCCTGGTCGGGAAAAGCATTCTGCACTACACCATCGTCAAGAAGTTGGGCGCCGGTGGAATGGGTGTGGTGTACGAGGCGGAAGACTCCCGGCTGGGACGTCAGGTCGCGCTCAAGTTTCTGCCGCGCGAACTGGAACAGGATCCCAACGCGCTGGAGCGCTTCAAGCAGGAGGCGCGGGCTGCGTCGGCGCTGAACCATCCCAACATCTGCACCATTTATGCCATCGAGGAGTGCGACGGGCAGCACTTCATCGCCATGGAGCTGCTGGAAGGCCAGAGCCTTGACGCGAAGTTCGATGGCCATCCGCTGCCCCTGGACAAGATTCTCGACATCGGCATCCAGATAACCGATGCGTTGGACGTGGCGCACGCCAAAGGCATCGTGCACCGCGATCTGAAGCCGGCGAATATTTTTCTGACCACGCGCGGACAGGCCAAGATTCTCGATTTTGGACTGGCAAAGCTGACCTCCGATCGCCGCGCAGCGCTGGAGACAATTGCCGGCAACGCGCCAACCGCTTCGCCCGTAATGCTTACGTCTCCCGGAACGGCGGTAGGCACAGTCGCCTATATGTCTCCCGAGCAGGCGCGCGGTGAGGATCTCGACGGCCGCAGCGATCTGTTTTCCCTGGGCGGAATCGTCTACGAAATGGCGACCGGCAGGATTCCCTTCGAGGGCAATACCTCTGCCGTCATCTTCCAGGGAATTCTCGACCGCAATCCGCGTCCGCCAGCCGAACTGAATCCTGCCATTCCGTTCAAGCTGGAAGAGATCATCGACAAGGCGCTGGAGAAGGACCGCGATCTGCGCTATCAGAGTGCGGCTGAGATGCGCGCCGACTTGAAGCGCTTGAAGCGCGATAGCGCGGGGCATAGCTCGCGAACTGGGATAGCCGCAGCTCAGAGCAGCGGCGTGACGCGCGCTTCCGGCGAAACCGTCGCGGCTGCGGCGAAGCGTCGCCGCAGCAGCACGAACCTCATCCTGGCGGCCAGTTTGCTGATGGTTGGTGCCGGCCTTTACGGCTTCTACACCCGTTTTGTTCAGTGGCGTGGCGATTCTGGACCCATTCCATTTCAGAACATGAGCATGGAGAAGCTAACCAACTCGGGCCATGTTCTGGCGGCTACCATTTCCCCGGATGGCAAATATGTCGTCAACGTGGTGGACGAAGGGAAAGGCCAGCACAGCTTGTGGATGCATCACATCGCCACTGGCAGCAACGCCCAGATCCTGGCGCCGATAGAGGGCAGCTACCGCGGCTTGACCTTCTCGCCCAATGGCGATTTTCTCTACTTCGTGCGCAGCGATCCGCAGCATCCCGGCGTGGGGTTTCTCTACCAGATCCCGGTGCTGGGCGGCACGCCACGCAAGCTGGTCGATGATGTTGATAGTGCGGTCAGCTTCTCGCCCGACGGCCAGCAGATGGTCTATTTGCGCGACGCCAGCATCGATGCCAGTTCCAGCCTCATCATCGCTCACGCTGACGGAACCGGCGAGCGTGTGCTCTCCAAGCTGCCGCTGCCGGGCTACAACGATCCCGCGTGGTCGCCGGACGGCCAATGGATTGCCGCTACCGCGCTGGATCCCGGCAGCGCGGACATGAGCCGCGTGGTGCTGCTGAATCCCCAGAATGGAAAAGAGAAAACCGTTTATGCCGGCACGGCCGCGCTGCAAAAGCCCACATGGATGCCGGACAATCAGCATCTGCTGCTGATTTTTCACGATGTTTCCAGCGACTGGAATGGGCAGGTGGGTGAGATCGCCATCGCCGCCGGCAAGCTGCATCGCATCACCAACGATCTCAACTCCTACAGCAATGTCACCCTCGGCCTAACCAAGGATGGCAAGCAACTGGTTGCCATTCAGATCACGCCTCAGGCCGGAATTTACACCATGAGCTCCGAGCCCAGTGCCGGCGCTGACGCCAAGGAGATCGACAACCATGACGACGTAGGAGTGTCGTGGCTGCCGGACGGGCGCCTGCTGGCGATGGACGACGCCGGCCACGTTTCCATCATGAATGCCGATGGCAGCAATCGCAGCATCATCTTCCAGGAACGGCTTCCGCTCTCCGGTTTGACGGTGTGCCCCGACGGCGCGACTGCCCTGTTTTCCATGCCCAACAAGCAAACCAAGCAGCTCAACATCTGGCGGCTGGATTTGCAGAGCGGCTCGATCACAGCTCTGACCAAGGGTAACGTGGACCAGAATCCCTCCTGCTCGCCCGATAGCAAATCGATCCTGTACATCAGCTTCGACAAAGGCAAGAGGGTGCTGATGGAGATGCCGATCGGCGGCGGCGAAGCTAAGCAGCTCAGCAACAAAGTTACGAATTTTGGCACATTTTCGCCGGATAGCCAGCAGATCGCCGCGCTCACTGCCGAAGGCACGGGGGTCAACTTCCGGGGCATGATCGACATTCTTCCCGCGCAGGGCGGGCTGCCGGTCAAGAGCTTTTCGCCCCTACCGACCATATCCAACGTCTTTCAGTATTCGCCGGACGGGCAGTCGCTCTATTACCCGATCACGGCCAAGGGCGTCTCCAACATCATCATGCAGCCCATGGGGAGCAGAACGGTGACTGCCATGACCAACTTCAACGAGCTCCAGATTTACGGCTACGACTACGATTGGAAGAACAAACGGCTGGCCCTGGCGCGCGGACGCGCCAACACCGATGTGGTCCTGCTCACCCAGCAGCCGACGCAATAGCGGGATATGCCCGATGTTCTCCTCAGGCTGCGGGAACGCCGAAAATAATCTTAACGCGTAGGATTTAACCCCTTGGTCTTACCAGTAAGACAATTCCGTCTAGCAGCCGAGTCGGCTGCTCATTTCGGGCGTCCTTCCCGGATTATCTTTACCAACTTTCTGAGCTCGCCCTCACCTTTCCGAAGGTCGACCCACTGAAACTGTTTTAGGAACCCAGGAATTCTCGGCTCGCCATCTACACCGTCGAGGATTACCGGTATCAACCGGGTTTGACCTCGAGCGTGGAGGTCAAAAAGACAATAGACCTCCATTGCCTCCCACGGCCCGATGTCATTAGACCCTATACAAACCGCAGCAACCCTAACCTTAGGCAGGACTTCCTCAAGCTCCTTAATCCACAGATCTCCGGGCTTGATTTCCCAACGATCCATCCAAGTACCGATGCCTTCGACGCGCAGCTTAGCACGCAACTTGTCGACGCGCTCTTTGTCGCGGCTATTGTGACAAAGAAAGATATCAAAACCTTCGGGCTTCGCGAATTTCGGGCTAAACCACAGAACACTTCTGTCCCATCGGAAGACCATGTCTTCTTGCTTCACGATCACGTGGTTCGCCATTTCAAAAACCCCCGTAAATCGCTCAATCTTATGATCGAACAGAAGTTTGGGATACGTGTCGGCGATACCGCCCGGGACGAGAAAGCCAACAACAATCTGTCTCCCGCCATCTCGGGGGGTAACGCAGGTCAGGCTAATGTAAGGGTTGTCGTCGATGACGGCCACTTCGACTCGTCCCTTTATCGAAATCCTCTTGGCATCCGGGTCGTCACGCAGGAATTTATAAAGACCCTCAAGCCTCTCGATACTGTCAAGGATGTCACCCCGACAGCTCGGGTTCCTTTCCTCTTCCGTCCGCGTTCTTGCAAAGCCACAAAATGGGTTGATTAAGACAATCCGCAGGTCGAAATGCTCCCCTTGAAGCCTCTGAAACAAGGTACTTTCCCGCAGGGCGCTTAGTCGACCTAGACGGCCGCGATTCCGGTTCGCCGCTGCACCCGCCCCAACGCCACACAACTCAATGATGACGTCGATACACGCAATTCCGAGAACGTCAATCCTCCTGGCTTGTTTGTACTGGTCCTCATACCAAGAATCTGTGTTCTCGTCTCCCGCTATTAGAGGAATAATGTCTGCCATGGTTCAGATGACCTCCAAAGTCTGCACGGGTTTGTCACGTCTGTCATTCGCAGCGGCTCTACCGATCACATCGAGAAGCGTCGTCACTCGTCCAGGCGGTGGTCTGTGCTGATAGCCCGTCACGCCAACTGGAAGGTGCACGAACACGGGATCGAAATCCTGAAGTCCCGTGTAGGCCCGGGAAACGGGCCCGTACACAACGAAAGCATGATAGGTGTCCTTCCCTTGAATTTGGCATGTCTCGAAAAAATTTGCGCCCTTTATGTAGACCGCATCGCCTTCGGCGATGACACGCTCCGCCGCCTCAGGAAGATAGTTCGTCTGAAACGAGATGAACGGGCAGTAGATCTCCGTGACGAGAAACCGACTGCCAAGGTTATCGCGCAGCCATTGGAATGAAGGATGTCTAAGCACTTGCGACAGCATGTCGCTTGAAAAATTTACGCTGATCTGGGCCGAGTTCACTAGGAGGTGAACGCGGAAATAGGGGTACAGTTGCATCAACTCCATCATCCAGGCAAGATCATCGACTGACTCGGCCGTGTCGTCCAAGATCGCCGCTAAAATGAACGAGCCACGTCCGCTAGCAGCCGCAATAGAACGAATCAGTTTGTCGCGATGATCAATAGCGAGCGGGCGCTGAAAGTAGCTATAGGAGACATCCTCCGCGTACTGACAAATACGTTTTTCTGCATCGTTCACAAAGATACGGCTTTCAAGAAAGGCAACGCCACGGCCGATCGCAAGAGCCATCTTTTCAGCTACTGGGACGCTGCGTGATCCTTCAACCAGCGATAAGGCAACGCTAAGCGAGTGCCCTGTGAGTTCAGGTTCTTGCCGGTTGCTGTCGTATACCCCGCGGCCAACTAAGTACTCCACCACCTTGGAGATCAGGTACATGTTGAAATTATTGTTGAGATTTCGGAGGAGGAAGCTGTTCCTCGCGCGGTAAAGTTGGGACAACACGAGGCATGCCTGATCGAGCAGAGGTTCTACCACTTGGCTCTCAAAACTCCGCTTGCTCTGAAGAATGCTGAGAATTCGGAAAAATGCATTGGTATTGTACGTGAATGACGCACAGAGGTGATCTACGCTAGCCTCGCGCCATGCAAACGGGGGCTGAGAAGCCCCTTCAAGCAGATGCACCGGCCTTCCATCCAAACGCGGAAAGAATCTGGACTCAATGTCAGCCCAAGGCCGCCGCCCTATATCCAAATGCGCCGCATTCTGCCATTTCTGCTGATAGGAGGTTAGCCACTTGTCAGTATCGGCAAAAATTTCCACAAATCGGGTCGGCTGCTCGCAAGCGATACCCTTGACTGGAATTGCGCGACGCGCAATTTCTTGGAGATCAACCTCCGCTTGCAGCCCGTCCCAAAACTTGATCGTGCACAGACTTGCCTTGCGTCGGCCTGTCTTGTCGCTGGGGGCGATCACCTACCCCCCTCGACGACCACTTGAAGATCACGGGAGAAAACTGCTTTCCAATTCCAGGAAGGAAGAGAAAAATAACGTGCGAGCCGCCGCCGGATAAATTGGCATGGTACTTCAACATCAAATGATTGAAGAAGGTAGCCGTGGCCATCTTGGTCCTCGTAGCAGAGATAGTCCGGCGTTTTCGCAAGTGATGACACAAGTTGTTGGAATACGCAATCGATCTCTTTTACCTCGCCGAGTTCTTCCATCCATTGATTCACCGGCGCCCGTGAAGGAATCAGGTGGATGTGCGCATGCTGGATGCAGACACCACTACGAACCAGGGTGCCAGCCGAACCGTGCTCGAAAAGCAACGGCGATCCAGCCGTGCGCGCAATATGTGACACTGCTTCAAGTCGAATCTTTGCAAATTCTCCCGTCCAGGTGCGCGGCAATTGTGAAAAGGAACTGACGTGCTCCTTCGTCATTAAGAGACTGTGGCCCGGAAGCAGTGGACTGATGTCAGGGACCAACACAAAGTGTCTGGATTGAAGCAGCATTCTCTCTGCTTCACTTCTGTACAGGCCCAGACGACGCGACAAAGGCCGGCTTGAAATCATCTCGTCGCAGAGCAGACAAGCGTCTATCCTGGGATAGCTATCCATGGTCTGGTCAGATTGTAACTCTCGGGGCAGAGTTCTCGAAGTGACATTTCTTGACAGTTGCCGGGCGGCCCATCCTTTCCACGCGAGTCCTAAACTGGGCGTGCCCCATCCTTCTCGCACGCTCTTGGCGAGAGGGTGGGCACAAGGCCCGACGTCCCACCCATTCGCGGTTTTTCCGGATGATGGGACAGACTGAACGTCGGAAATAGGGTTCTTCGTCTGCGCTCGTCTGGGAGGCTCGCTGCGCTTAGAATGACAGCAAGGGGTTTTGTTTGGTTGGATGTGTTACTGTCCCCAGGGAGGCTCAAGATGTTCGCACGTAATGCCCATTTCCGCGTGAAGTCCCTTGACATGGCGGCTGCATTCTCCCAGACACTGGAGAACGAGATTCTGCCTTTACTGCGCAAGCAGAAAGGTTTCCGAGGCGAAATCACCTTGTCCAACCCCGGCAATCTGGAACGCATTTCGATGAGCCTGTGGGACAGCCAGAGCGATGCCGAAGCTTACGCTGCCAACATCTACTCCCAGGTCTTGAAAATCCTTTCCAAGGTGATTGATGGGAATCCCAAGATTCGCACCTTTGAGGCGGTCGCCTTAAACCTCGACCATGACATCCCGGCCGGGCGCCAGAGTTCTTGATTGCTCTTCGTGGCGCAGCACGCGCAGTGCGCCTTCCACCAGCGCTTGCAGTTCGTCCTCGCCCGCATAAACGGCGATAGGTGCGATCCAACTCACATACTCCGTCAGCGCCGCAATCAAACGCTGGGAATGCGCCATGCCGCCGGTGACCAGTAGCGCGTCCACGTGTCCGCGCAGCACGGCCGCCATTGCGCCAATCTCTTTCGCAATCTGGTAAGCCATCGCATCGAACACCGTCTTGGCTTTCGCATCGCCACTCGCAATGCGCCGCTCCACTTCCACCAGATCTTTGGTGCCCAGATAGGAGTACAGTCCGCCTTCACGAAACAGCAGCGCGTCCACTTGTTTCTGTGTGTACCGGCCGCTGAAGCAGAGATCGACCAACTGCATTGCCGGCACCCCGCCGGCACGCTCCGTGGAAAATGCGCCTTCTTCGCGCGAGTTGGTTACGTCAACCATAAGGCCGTTGGCGTGCGCTGAAACCGAAATCCCACTGCCCAGGTGCGCCACGATCAGCCGCAATGACTCGTAGGGTTTGCCCAGCTCGCGGGCATAACGCTTGGCCACTGCCTTCGAGTTCAATGCATGCGACAAACATTGCCGCTCCAGCAGCGCCGATCCCGACAGCCGCACCAACTCCGGCCACTCGTCCACGCTGACCGGATCGACAACGTAGGCTTGCACCCCGGCCTTCTGCGCGATCTCGTACGCCAGAAACGCGCCCAGGTTCGCAGCATGTTCACCGCGCCTGGCCAGCCGCAACTCCTCCAGCATTTCCTGGTTCACCGTGTAGGTGCCGCTGGCCACGGCGGGCAGAAGACCGCCGCGTCCCACCACCGCATGAAGCTCGCCGATGTTGTGTCCCGCCTCACTCAGTGCAGCTTCAATCTGCGCGCAGCTAAATTGCTGCTGATCGAGAATCGGGCGTCCACGAAACTGCGCCATCTCGGCGTCCGAGTGCCGGATGTTCGTGACGAAATCAGGGCGCTCGTTGACGTACAGTGCCATCTTCGTCGATGTGGAACCGGGATTAATCGCAAGCACCTTGAATTCACTGGCTCCCAAAAATCACCCCCAGAGCGATGGAGTTCACCTTGTCATCGACGCTCTCCACCCGCGATGGAATCAGGATGGGGACCTTCGCGCCGGCGACCACGTGCGCGCACTGCGAGCCGCCCAAGTATTTCACGGACTTTCCCAGCAGGTTCCCCGCCTCGATGTTGGGAACCACCATGCAGTCGGCGTGGCCTGCGACGGGATGGACGATGCCCTTGGCTTGCGCCGCCGACTCCAGAAGTGCGCAATCGAGGGCCAGCGGGCCGAAGATGTCTGCCTCCCCGAAGTGGCCGGCTTCACCCATCGCGGTGAGTTCTCTGGCATCCACACTCGAGGGCACCGAGTCGCTGACCGCTTCCGTGGCGCTCATCAGCGCGATCTTCGGACGCACCACTCCCAGCGAATGCATGACCGCGATCGCATTCTGCACGATTTGCTTCTTCTGTTCCAGGGTCGGCAAAACATTTAGCCCGCCATCGCTGATACCCACCAACCTGACCTCACCGGCGAGCCGGTCCTCATAGAGGAGCACGTCGCTCAGCAGCCGTCCGGTCCGCAGCCCGGCCTCTTTGTCCAGCACGGCCCGCAAAAGTTCGTCGGTTCGGAGATGGCCTTTTAGCAGGATGTGCACGAGGCCCTCGCGCGCCATTTGTGTTGCCACCGCTGCGGCGTTATCGCTGGTGACAAACTCTGCGGCAGCGATCAACCCAGTGAGCCCCAGCGCCTCTGCCTGGGCCCGGATTTTCCGCTCGTTGCCAATCAGCACCGGGATGGCGATCCCGAGATGCAGCGCGCCATCGGCTGCTGTCAGGGCAACCTCGTCGTCCGCTACGACGATCGCAACCCGTTTGGGCCCCAGCGGCTGGGCGCGCCGGCGCAGTTCGGTGAAGGTGGTTATCTCGTGTGTGACGGGTGCAGCAGTACTGGTGAGCATGATCCCATCCTCGCCCAGGCAAGCAGGGCGTTGCAGTGAGGCGGATCACACTGACAACGGACAACGGGCCACTGTCTCCGGGTGTAAGATGTCGCCTTTGCAGGATGGGAGGTGCTCGTGCTCGACCGTCGCCGCTTTTTGAAAGCCAGTCTTACCGCCAGTGCTGGGTTCGCCGCCGCACTCGCCTTTCGCAACGACCTGCTGGCGCAATTGGAAAATGCTCCAACCGCGCTGCCCGATCCCACGCTCTTCCGCCACGATGAGGAGGGATATTGGAGCGAGCTGCGCAAACAGTTCCTCATTCCCGAGGATGAGATCTACCTGAACAACGGCACAGTGGGATCGAGTCCCGCGATGGTGCTGCGCGCCGTCTTCGCCGGCTACAACTCCACTGAGAAGCTGGACGAGACCGATCCCGAGGACTATCCCATCTGGGGATACGGGCCGTGGAACGAGTTTCGTCAACCGCTGGCCGCGTTCGTGGGCTGCTGGCGCGACGAGATTGCGCTGCTGCGCAATGCCACCGAGGCCAACAGCTACATCGCCAACGGCGTTGACATGAAGCCCGGCGATGAAGTGCTGATGACCGACCAGGAGCATCCCGGCGGCGAGCAGCCCTGGCAGTTGAAGGCCAAGCGCTACGGCATTGTGGTGAAAAAAGTCGCGCTGCCCAAGCCGGTGCAGGACACACCGCAGGTGCTGAACTTGTTCAGCGACGCCATCACGCCGCGCACGCGCGTGATCTTCTTCAGCCACATCACGACGGTAACCGGCGTCGTGCTGCCGGCCAAGGAGCTGTGCGCGCTGGCGCGCTCCAAGGGCATTCTGTCGGCGGTAGACGGCGCGCATGTGCCCGGCATGATGCAGTTGCACCTGCACGATGTTGGTTGCGACATGTACAGCTCCAGCCCGCATAAATGGCTGCAAGCGCCGAAAGGCTCGGGCTTCCTCTATGTGCGCGACGAGGTGATCGATCGGGTGTGGAACACCATCGCGACCGACGGATGGAACGAGCCCAAGCTGCGCGCAGAGCGCTTCCAGCGAATTGGATCGTCGAATGTGCCGTCGCTGTGCGGGCTGCGCGCGGCCATCCAGATGGCGAATGCGATTGGCATGGAGCGCATCGAGCGGCGCCATCGCGAGCTGGGTGACTACATGCTGGCGGCGATGATGAAGCGCGGCGCGCAGTCGTGGACCTCACCCGATGCGAAGCTGCGCTGCGCGATTGCGACGGTGAACGTTCCGCCCATCCAGCGCATGAAACTGGAAGATTGGATGTGGAAGACGAAGAAGATCAGAATCCGCGGCGGCGATCCGTCCAAGCTGCGGCTATCGACGCCGTATTACCTGCGGAAGAAAGACATCGACCGCTTTCTGGATGCGTTCGACGAGTACAAGCAAAGGAAAGTGTGACGATAACGCGGACGAAACGCATGACGTTCCTCCTCTAGAACCTTCACCGTTCTGTACCGAGCGACCTGCCCACGAGGCGGGGTCAATCGCCTAGGAGCGACTCCCAATGCTTGGTTTTTTCTTGCCACGTCGCCGCTGCAGAAGCGCGGATGTGCTTGGCCGGCATTGGATTTGACTGAGAGGCAGGCATCTCGTTGTACGTACGGTCATTCAAGCTGCGACCGTTTCTCGATTTGTGAACGCCGCCCCATTGCTTGAAGAAGAAGGCGACCTTATATTTTCGACAGAGCTGGAGAATGTTTTCGATCCATTGCTTCTCGATCGGGCGGGCCCCCACACCACTCTCGCCGCCAACGATTACCCAATCAATACCCCGAATGTCGAACTCTCCCAAGTCTTCGAGCAGGGGCTCAATTGAGAGAAACTTAACTGCGGCAGCCGCCTCGCGGAGATGAGACACTCGAGGTAATCCATACTGCCTGTCTTCTGCGCTAACTCCCCACCAGATGTGAGAACTCCGCGCTGCCCATCTCAGGCGCCCGGCGAGCAGGTCACGTAAACGCACGGAACGCTTCGTGAGTACTTGATACGTGTGCCAGTTAGCTTCGACCATCACGTTTACGACATCTTCGATGTATTCGTCCGGCACGTCGGGCTGAAACAGATCGCTCATGCTGTTTACGAAGACCTTTCGTGGTTTGGACCACTGGAAAGGTTCCGCTAATTTGTCCGGGACGAGTCGGAGATCAAAGCCTTGCTCGTACGGATGACCTGGTACCCCGCGGAAGCGTTCGGCGAAGGTTTCGGCGTAACAGTTTCTGCACCCGGGGCTGACCTTCGTGCAACCTCGGAGTGGATTCCAAGTCGTATCAGTCCACTCGATTTTGGAATGCTCGCTCATGGCTCTCCGGTTCTAAGCGTTCGGTTATGTTAGCAGCCTTGTGGACTGGCGACCGAATACATTATACTTAATGTTCGTGTTTTATTCGCCTAATCTGAGAAGACGAGAATCAAAATTGGCACCGTGCAGCCACTGATCTACCGCTTTACTTGATGGCCGTCGGCTCGAACAATAGGGGCTTAGTGACACAACAGGAAATGTTCGGCGGCTCCTGGACTCAGTCGAAGCTGAAGCTTCTGAGCGACTACTTGCGCGAGTACAGGAAGATTTTCGATCGAAATGTGAGAGCCCGGTTTTTCGAGGTGAGTTATGTCGACGCCTTTGCTGGCACTGGAGTTATCCCCAGACGCCAGTCAGAGTTCAAATCATTCTTTCCGGGCCTGGAGAAGTTGGAAGAAGAGTTCCGAAAGGGCAGCGTCAAACGTGCTCTAGAGATCGAACCTCCGTTTCACCACTACGTCTTAATTGAAAAGAATAAACAGAAGTGCAAGGAACTTGAACTCCTGAAAAAGCAGTTCACCGACAGACAGATTAAAATTATCAACGATGATGCGAATGTCGCGTTATTGAGATGGTGCGGGGAGTTAGATACGGGCGGCGAACGTGCCGTTGTGTTTCTCGACCCTTTCGGGGCGTCCGTGCAATGGAGGGTCATCCAGGCCCTCGCGGCTACAAAAGCCGTCGACCTGTGGATTTTGTTCCCGTATAGCGCAATAAATAGGCTGCTGACCAGCAAGCGAAAGCCCCCAAAAGCTTGGGCGGATCGCCTGACAAGCGTGTTCGGGACAACAAGCTGGGAGCAGACGTTTTACACGAGCACTAGGTGGCAGAGCCTATTAGATCCCAAAAAGCCTGTGGAGATCATCCACAAGACCGCAGACTACAAAGATATAACGGACTTCTTCGTGGCGCGGCTGCGAGGCGAGTTTGCAGCGGTCGCCGAACCGGGATTTCTACGCAACTCCAGGGGTTTGCTGTTTGTGCTATTTTTTGCCGCAGGAAACGAAAGGGGCGCCGATGCGGGACTCAAGATCGCAAATCACCTCTTGCGCAAGCTGAACCAGTCATTCTGAGTGTGGAGACTCGAACAGGATAATTCAGCCGCAGTCTTGACTTACTTATTGCTGAGCGCTTCCACTCCCGGCAGCTTCTTGCCTTCGAGAAACTCCAGCGAAGCGCCGCCGCCGGTTGAGATGTGGGTGATCTTATCGGCAACGCCTGCGGCCTTCACTGCTGCGACGCTGTCGCCGCCACCGACGATCGACACTGCCGCGCCATTGTCGGCGACCGCGTGAGCGATCTTCTTCGTGCCTTTCGCGAAGGCTTCGATCTCGAAGACGCCCATCGGGCCATTCCATACGATCGTCCGCGCGCCGTCGATCTCATCGCAGAACAGCTCAATCGATTTTGGTCCGATGTCGAGGGCCATCATGTCAGCAGGAATCGGCTCACCTTCGCCTATGTTGCGGATGCGCGCGCCCGGCTCCGGCTTGTCGGCCACAACATGATCGACCGGCAACAGGATTCTTACGTTGTGCGCCTTGGCGTCGGCCAGCGTCTGCTTCGCCAGATCGATTTTGTCGGCTTCCAGCAGCGACTTGCCGATTTCCTTCCCCTGCGCTTTGAGGAACGTGTATGCCATGCCGCCGCCGATGATGAAAGTATCGACCTTGCCCATCAGGTGCTTGATGACGCCGATTTTGTCGCTGACTTTTGCGCCGCCGAGAATGGCAATAAACGGCTTTTGCGGATGCGAGAGCGCCTTGCCGAGATACTCCAGCTCCTTCTCCATCAGCAGGCCGGCGGCGCTCTTCTCCACGAAATGCGTGATGCCTTCGGTGGAGGCGTGCGCGCGATGCGCCGAGCCGAACGCATCGTTCACGTAGTAATCGCAGAGCCTTCCCAACTGCCGGGCGAAGTTCGGGTCATTGGCTTCTTCCTCGGGATGGAAGCGCAGGTTTTCCAGCAGCAAAGACTGGCCGTGCTCCAGCTTGTCGGCCATCTCCTCGGCCTGCAAGCCGATGCAGTCGGGCGAGAAGCCAACGTTCTCGCCGCGGCGCAGCACATCGTCGATGAGAACCCGCAGCCGCTCGGCGACCGGCTTGAGGCTCATCTTGGGATTGGGCTTGCCTTTCGGGCGTCCCAAATGCGAGGCCAGAATCAGCCGCGCGCCGTGACGCAGCGCGTATTCGACGGTCGGCAAGGTTTCGCGGATGCGCGTGTCGTCCATCACGCGCCCATCGTCGAGCGGAACGTTGAAGTCGACGCGCATGAAGACGCGCTTGTTGTTCAGCGGAAGATCGCGAATGGAAAGTTTTGACATGAAATAAACCTTGCTATCAGCCGTCAGCTATCAGCCATCAGCTATCAGCCATCAGCTATCAGCCGTCAGCTATAGGGTGTGTTCGAAATCCGTCATAGAAGATTGTTTCTGCGCTTCTGCCGCTGCTTATGATTCGATAAGAACCGCTGTTTCAATTCGAATACGTTGGCTATAGCTGACGGCTGAAAGCTGATGGCCGACAGCTCGCACTCTCTCACAGCCCCTTGCTTGCGATGTAGTGAATGAGGTCGCGCACCCGGCACGAGTACCCCCACTCGTTGTCGTACCACGAGATGACTTTCACGCAGTTGCCGGCCACCACCCGCGTCATGGGAGCATCGACGATTGAAGAGCGGTCATCGCCGCGATAATCCACGGAGACCAGTTCAGCCGTCTCGTATCCCAGATATCCCTTCAGTGGCCCCGACTCGGATGCCGCCTTCAGCGCAGCGTTCACTTCCTCCACGCTCGTCTTCTTCTCGACAAACACCACTAGATCGACGACGGAAACATTCGGCGTCGGCACGCGCATAGAGAAACCGTCCAGCTTGCCCTTCAGTTCGGGAATGACCAAGGAAAGCGCCTTGGCTGCTCCGGTCGAAGTCGGAATCATGGACAGCGCGGCTGCGCGAGCGCGTCGCAGGTCCTTGTGTGGAAAATCGAGGATGACCTGATCATTGGTATAGGAGTGAATCGTTGTCATCGTCCCGCAGACGATACTGAACTCGTCCTGGAGCACCTTGGCGACGGGAGCCAGGCAATTTGTGGTACAGGACGCATTCGAGATGACGTTGTGCTTCGCGGGATCGTACTTGTCTTCGTTGACGCCCAAAACTATGGTGATGTCTTCATTGGTGGCAGGCGCGGTGATGATGACCTTCTTCACCGGCCCGCGCAAATGCTGCCTGGCCAGCTCTCCTTTGGTGAACTTACCGGTTGCCTCGATCACCACCTGCGCGCCCACGGATTCCCAGTCCAGCTTGGACGGATCTTTCTCGGCGAAGACCTTAATGTTCTTGCCATCGACGCTGATGAAGTCGGCGCCGGCGGAAATCTTGTTCGGAAGGTTACCGAGGATGGAGTCGTACTTCAACAGATGGGCCAGCGTCTTGGGATCGGTGAGGTCGTTGACGGCCACGAAATCCAGGTTGGGATCGTTTAGAGCGGTGCGAAGAATGTTGCGGCCAATACGTCCAAAACCATTGATGCCTACTTTGATTGCCATGATACCTCGTCAAGAAGTGCGAATTGAAATGCGAAAGTCCGATAGTATGCCGCACAGCTCCGAGCGAACGATGCGGCCAAACAAAAAGCCTAGCATTCAGACTGGGGCGAGGCAATGCTAGAACAATAAAACATCGAGCTCATGCTGGCACAAAAGGGGGACAGGCCGGATTGCTCCCGGCTAGGGAAGCGTGTTACAAGTGCAACATGCGCAGATGGAGCCGCGACCGCGGCAGGCGGCGCAAGCCGCAGGCAGAAAAACTTGGACAAGAGAGTCCCGCGCCTTTGCAACCGAAGTTTCCCGAACCGGCCGCTGCGGAAGCGACGCAGAGCCAGCAGCCTGAGTTCGAATCTCAGCCCGACGAGGCCGAGCTTCAGGAATCCCAACCTGCGGCGGAAGTCAGCGCCGGCGATGGCTCTCAGCAACCGCTGCGGCGCGACCGCAACCGCCGCCGTGGACGTCGCGGACGAGGCAATCGTCCAGCGGGAGCGGCGCAGCCGCCAACCCTGCCCAGGCCGGGCGGTCCAACTGGCGAAGCCGGCGAAGCGGAGGCGCCAACCCAAGCCACCAAACCTGTAGCTCAAGCCGCCGTGCCCGCCAAGCAGCCGAAGGGCGCGGTGGTCTTATCGATCGGACTTCCCGGCTCGGGCAAGAGCACTTGGTTCAAGCGCCACAACATTCTCCCGCTATCCAGCGACATGGTCCGCATACTGCTGTTCGACGATGTCACCGAACAGCGCTATCAGGACCTGGTATTTTCCACGCTCCGCGCCATGCTGCGGGCCCGGCTGCTGGCACGCCGTCCGTCGAATTATCTGGACGCGACCAACCTTTCTCCACACGAGCGCCGTACCTGGATCAAGCTGGCGCACGATTTCGGTTATGAGGCGCACGCCGTCTTCTTCGATGTGCCGCCGGAGATCTGCATCGAGCGGAATCGCCGCCGCGAGCGCAATGTCCCCGAAGATGTCATGCATCGCATGGCGGCCAAGCTGCGTCCGCCGAAGTTTGAGGAGGGTTTCGCCAAAATCACGGTTGTACGCTTGAAGAAGAAAGACGGAGAAAGGACTCCGGCCGAAGAACCGAGCCAGGAATTCGCCGTTGAGCCCGACGAAGGCGAGCCGCCGGAGATTGCGGACTCCGAGTACTGAGATTTGATCGAGCAAAGAAGGAAGCGGCCGAAGAGGCCGCTTTTTCTTGTCCTTGTTTCCGAGCACTCAGCTCGTTAGATGTCGAAGCTCTGCTACCCCGCCTTCTCCATGAGCGCAAGCGTGGCGTTGCGCTTCTCGACCATGTCGCGGGTAACTTCGCACTCCCTGACCCGCTTCTGGCTGGGCAGTGTATACATCAGGTCCAGCATCAGCTCTTCCAGGATCATGCGCAGGCCGCGGGCGCCGACTTTGCGCAACATGGCCTCGCGCGAGATGGCGCGCAGGGCATCGTCCGAGAAGTGCAGCTTGACGTTCTCGAACTCGAACAGCCGCTGATATTGCTTGACGATGGCGTTCTTAGGCTTGGTAAGAATTTCAACCAGCGCGTCTTCGTCAAGATCGCTCAGCACGCCAACCACCGGCATGCGACCGACAAACTCGGGAATGAGCCCAAACTTGATCAGGTCTTGCGGTTCCACCTGGGCCAGCAGTTCCGTGTCGCGCTTGTTGCTTTCGGTGAAGGCGGCTTCCTTGGCCTCGTCGGTGCGGAAGCCCATGGAACGCTTGCCCAGACGGCGGCCAATGGTGCGTTCGAGCCCGACGAATGCGCCGCCGCAGATAAATAGAATGTTGGTCGTATCCACCGGAGTGAATTCCTGGTGAGGATGCTTGCGTCCGCCCTGCGGGGGAACATTCGCAACCGTACCCTCCAGGATCTTCAGCAGGGCCTGCTGCACGCCCTCGCCGGAAACATCGCGAGTGATGGAAGGGTTCTCGTCTTTGCGGCCAATCTTGTCAACTTCATCGATGTAGATGATGCCGGTCTGCGCCCGCGCCACATCGCCATCGGCGGCCTGCAAGAGCTTCAGGATGATGTTCTCAACGTCCTCGCCCACATAGCCGGCTTCGGTGAGCGTGGTGGCGTCCACGATGGCAAAGGGAACATCGAGCATTTTGGCCAGGGTCTGCGCCAGCAGCGTTTTGCCCGTGCCGGTTGGGCCAATCAGCATGATGTTGGACTTGGCCAGTTCGACTTCGCCGCCGTGCTGGCGGTTCATATAAAGCCGCTTGTAATGGTTGTAAACCGCCACCGCAAGCTTCTTCTTGGTCTGTTGCTGGCCGATCACGTACTCGTCGAGAAACGCCTTCACCTCAGTCGGCTTGGGAAGTTGGTTGGGCGCAGCAGTGGGTTGGGCCTCGGAACGGTCGTCTTCCAGAATGGAATTGCAGACGGCGACGCACTCATCGCAGATGTAGGCCCGCGGATAGTCGGTGGGGGAGGAAATCAGCTTCGCGACGGCGTCTTGTGACTTGTGGCAAAACGAACAGCGCAATACTTCTTCGGTACCGGTCCTGGTCCTCACGGAAACTCCTTTACAACGCACGTCAACAAAGTGGAATTTCTATCCCGCATTGCCTTTCCCGGCTCCAATCCGGGGAGGGGCCGTGCTGCCCCTGTGAGAAAGCTGTTGTTGTCGGCCACCAGCAACCTTCCCGCTAGCCCTTCGGCGCGTGTCGCACCGTTGGAACCATTGAACCACAATTCTGCCTTCCGCTACGTACCGTTAGTGCAATACTCAGTACCACTTTGGAAGCAGTGAGCGAAAATTTTCCCTGCCTTAGTCATCGTCCTACTTGTGCTTGAAGATGATGTCGTCGACGATGCCGTACTCCTTCGCCTGAAAGGCATTCATGATGAAGTCGCGTTCCACGTCACGCTCCACCTTCTCCAGCGGCTGACCGCTGTGCTTGGAAAGCAACTGGTTGGTGATCTCGCGCATGCGCAGGATCTCGCGCGCATGAATGTCGATGTCCGTGGCCTGACCGGAAAGGCCGGACATCAACGGCTGATGAATCAGAATGCGCGAGGTGGGCAGGGCGAAGCGTTTCTTCGGCGCGCCCCCGGCCAGCAGCGTAGCGGCCATGCTCGCGGCCTGGCCAATGCAGATAGTGGTCACGTCGGGCCGGATGAACTGCATGGTATCGTAGATCGCCATTCCCGCCGTGATGGAACCGCCCGGCGAGTTGACATACAGTGAGATGTCCTTCTCCGGATCTTCCGCCTCCAGAAACAGCATCTGCGCGATGATCAGGTTTGCGACATTGTCGTCGATAGGAGTGCCGAGAAAAATGATGTTGTCCCGCAACAGGCGGGAGTAAATGTCGTAGGCCCGCTCGCCCCTGCTGGTCTGCTCAATCACCATGGGCACAAGCATTAGTTACTCTCCTTCAAGAATCGATTTGTATCAGGGCACGTCTTCAGACGTGCCCTGAAAGGTGCATAGAGAGCTGGGCTTTAGCCCCTGCTCCGCAGCGGCTAAAGCCGTTATTTCGGAGCGCCGTATCGCACGACTAAAGTCGTGCCCTGATACAAACCGGTCGTATCAGCACCGTCTTGCCCTATGCGGACCTGCGGTACAGAGATTCTAAGGTCTTCTCGTTGCGGAGGCGATGCCGGATTCTCTCCAGCCCACCATCCTTGCTCATACGAGCGCGGACCTGCTCGACCGTCTGCTTCGACTGACTGGCGAAGGCTTCCAGTTCGCGGTCAACTTCCTCGTCGCTGACCTCTATTTTTTCCTGGTCAGCAATCTGCTCCAGGATCAACGACGCTTTCACCTCGCGCAATGCCGCGTCCCGCTGTCCGGCGCGAAGGCGGGCGAAATCCATCCGCTTCATGTCCTCGGTTTTCATTCCCTGCGCAGCCAGGGCCCGCAAGCCGCGCTCCAGCCGAAGATCGATCTGGTCGTTCAGCATGGCTTCCGGGATGGGGAAGTCGTTGCGCTTCACCAATTCCTCCACCAGGTTGTCCTTGCCCTGGTGCTGCGCTTCGTGTTCTCTCTCCGACTTCATATTTTCCCGCAGGCGATTGCGCAGCTCGTCAACCGTATTGATGTCGGCGCTCAGCTCCTTGGCAAAGTCGTCCGTCAACTCAGGGATACTGCGCGTCTTGATGCCCTTGACGGTTACTTCGTAACTCATGGACTTGCCGGCCAGCCGCTTGTCGGAGAAGTCGTCAGCGTACTTCACATCGAAGCTGAGTTGCTCGCCAGACCTGGCCCCGCGCAGGTTGGCAGAGAACTCCGGAATCGTGTTCTCCCCGCCGATCTCGACCATGATCTCGTCTACTTCGACCGGCTTGGCATCGGCTGAGCTTTCCTTTGGCGTGCCCTTGAAGCTGACCACCGCAAAATCGCCATCGGCCAGCGGCCGATCATCCTCGACCGCGCTATAGGTGGCGTGCTGCTGACGCAGGTTGTTGAGCGCGTTCTCCACATCTTCATCGGTCACGTTGGTGTCCAGTGTGGTAACACGTATGTCGTCGTAAGGAGCGAGCTTAATCTCGGGCAGAATCTCGAATGAGGCCTTGAACCTCAGCGGCTCGCCTTCATGGATGTGCAAGTCGGTGACCCTCGGCTGCGACACTGGCGACAGGTGCTGCTTCTTGGCCTCTTCGCGAAAATAGCGTGGCACCAGCGCCTCAACCACCTCGCTCTTGATGTCCTCGGCAAAGCGCTGACGCACGATCGACGCCGGAACCTTGCCCTTGCGAAACCCGGGAATGCGCGCCAGTTTCTGATAACGTCCCACCAGGCTCTCGGTTTCGGCCTTTACCACGTCAGCCGGGACCTCGACTGTGAGTTCGCGCTGACACGGGTTGGGCTGTTCGGGGGAGCTGGTTTCGGTTGGTGTGGCTTCAATCGTCAATGAATTGCCTTCAGCGACTGGCATGGGGGTTTCGTCAGTCGCCGCACCCTTAAGTTTATGAGAGCGGTGCGGGGCGGTCAAACGGTGGCAATTAGTTCAGCCGCGCAAGAAGGCTGACGGATGTTGTTCCGGAGATGACGGCGGACAAAGCTATTCCGCACTGAACGAAGCTGCCGCGCCGAATGACAGGGCCGAACCTTGTGCCCCCGTCGCGTTGTTGGACTGATCGGCCGGGCCCAGCAACACGAATGAGCGCAGTTGAATGAGTTCAATCCAAGTCTTTCTCCAGCGCTCGGTGGCGTCCTTATCGATGCGTGTTCCCGGCGGAGGGAATCCGAAACCATCGTAGAAGGACAGAATGTTGACGCGCAGGGCGGCGTTCATTTGCGCGAAGTGATCGGAGGCCAGGCGATCGAGGAGTTCGCGATAGGTGGCGTCGGCCAGCGGATACTCTCCGCGTGTCGTGGGGTTGCCGGTGTCGAGGTTGATCTCCCGAGTCTGCAGATTGTTGTTCTTCACCTCTTGCAGAGCCTTGCCATACAGATCGATGGTTTGGTTGACGCTCTTGAAGTACAGGTCTTCAGTGCGGGTGGTTGGCTCTTTGAAATTGATGTCGCGGAGCGGTCCGACTTTGGGAATGATGGTGAATAGAACTGCTAGCACATGGGCGCCGGGGCCGGGCTTCTGGTATCCTGATCCCCAGGATTTCTCGTAATCGGCCTTCGACAGATGATAGAGAAAACGTCGGCGGTTGAAGTTCGGGATTTCTCGCTGCAGCTGATCCCCCTTCACCAGCAGAGCCACCTTCGTCATTTCCGGAACGATATTGCTGACGCAGCGACGATAGGTATTGATGGCCAGTTGCTCGTTCGGCATAACCTCGCTGAGCTTCATGCCGTAGGTATCGTAGAAAGCTTGCTCCAGCAGCGGGGTGGCTACCTGGAAGCCGATGAAGTTGTGATAGTCCTCGGGAGCGTACCGGCCCTTGGCAATCTGTAAAACATCAAAACCGAACTCGGTGCGAATGTGCGCCTTGTGGTCCACGTCATAGGCGACGGCGGGCCCATACCTGGCCGCCAGTTTGGGATACTCAATGCCAACGGACAAATTGATATAAGGATGACCATTGATGTCCGCGACGTAGTGCGAGAGCGCGCCCAGCGCGAAGGCGTAGTCGTCAATGTCCTGCGAATCGTTGATCAGGGCCTGCACGAAATCGCCGGCGCGCACGTAGTGCGTCAGATTGCTAAAGACGTGATTGCCAAAAGGGTAATAACCGATGTCCTGAATGACGCTGCCGCCGTAAGCATAGGCGTGAGCAGTCTTCAACTCGTCCGGAGTGGCGTTCGGAAAACGCGCCAGCAACAGCGGTTTGATCTCCTGGTCCCAGAGCAGATCGATGATCTCTTCGTGGGTCAGTACTGAGTAGGCGGAACACCAAGGCGCTGACGCCAGCAGCCAAGTCAGCAGCCAGCAGCAGAAGATTACCGCCGACGGGCGCGGGACGCGGACTTTCATCGGCTTGCGCAGGTTTCTCAAATGCGGCCGATGAGCAGCAGAAGCACGAGAATCAACAGAATCAGGCCGATTCCGCTGGAAGGGTAATAGCCCCAGCCGCGGCTGTAGGGCCATGCCGGATAAGAGCCTATGGACAGTATCAGCAGGATGACCAGCAAGAGAATTAGCATCGTGTTGTTCTCTCCCTCGCATTGAATGAGAGCTTCGAGGGACGTAAATCGAAGCTGGTAGTTGGAAGCGGTCTGCGATGTGAAGGATGCTTGGCGGCGGAGGTGCAACTGGGATGCGGCCAGATTCGCAACCGTCGCCTGCCGCTACAATGAAACGCGATGCCTTCAGCACTCACCGTCCTTAACCGCGAAGTTGTACAGTGCACCCGTTGTCCCCGGCTGGTGGCCTATCGCGAGCAGATTGGCCGCGAGAGGCGGCGTGCTTATCGCGAGCATGAATACTGGGCGCGTCCGGTCCCCGGCTTCGGCGATCCACGCGCCCGGGTGCTCATACTCGGACTGGCGCCCGGCGCCCATGGCTCCAATCGCACCGGCAGGCCATTCACCGGCGATGCGTCGGGCAAGTTCATGTACCCCATCCTGTACAAGGTGGGTTTTGCATCGCAGCCCAATGCCGAGCATCGCGACGATGGATTGAAGCTGATCGGCTGCTACATCACGGCTGCGGTGCGCTGCGCTCCGCCCGACAACAAACCTCTGCCGTCGGAGCTCGCCAACTGCGCGCCGTTTCTCGATCGCGAGCTGGCAATTCTGAAAAACGTGAAGGTGGTGGTCGCGCTGGGCAAGATCGGCTTCGATGCCTACCTGAATTACTTGAAGCGCAGCGGCTTCGTGCAGAGCAGGGCAGCCTATGCTTTCGTCCACGCCGCAAGCTACCCAATGCCGAATGGAGTGGAGTTGCTGGCGTCGTACCATCCGTCGAACCAGAACACTGCGACCGGCAAGCTGACGGTGCCGATGTTCGAGCAAGTATTTTGCGAGGCGAAGAGGATTGCTGCGGACAAGTGATCCCCAATCGACGATGATTGACAAGCGGGGTCCGCAGTGTCACGATTCGCACGCGACTTAATGTCAAGTTAAGGACTTTGCAAAGGATGGTCGAAGAATGAGAATTAGAATGTTCGGAGCCCTGATGGTGGGGCTATGCCTGCTGGCGTTAGCGGCTGTGGACGCCGGGGCGGCTACGAGCCGGTCGGCGGTGGGGACTTGGAAACTGAATGTCGCCAAGTCATCTTATGGCAAGATGCCGGCGCCGAAATCCGAGAAGTTGATGGTTATGACCGACAAGCCGGACGCGGTGAAGTGGCTGCTCACGGGAGCGAGCGCCGACGGCAAGAGCTACATCTCCTCCTATGATGGGCCCATCGACGGCAGTTACCATCCCCTGACCAGCAACCCGGCCGGCAGTACGGTCGCTTACACCCGGACCGCGTCTGGCGTGCAGTGGATAACCAAAGACAAGAGCGGAGCGGTGATCGAGACGGGTAGCAGCCAGTTGTCGAATGCCGGGGACACCCTTACCATCACGGGAACTGTCCTGAGTCCAGGCGGCAAGCAGGACTTCATCTCGGTTTTCCAGCGGGTGCACTAACAGCGTGGGGACCGCGGGCGTAGCGCGAAATTCTAGACTGGCGCCAGTTCATTGATCCTGGCTGCCATCTTGATGTCGCGTTGGGTTACTCCCCCGGAGTCGTGAGAAACCAGCGTCAGCGTCACCTGGTTGTAGTTGATGAGGATGTCGGGGTGATGGTTCACGGCTTCGGCGGCTTCCGCGATGTGGTTCACGAATTCCATGGCTTGAACAAAACTCTGGAACTGGAAGACCCGATCGATGGCGTTGCCATTCCTCCTCCAGCCGGGGAGCTGGTGCAGGGCCTGTTGAATCTGGGCATCGGACAAGACCGTACTCATGATGACTTCCTTGGATAGATTGCCTGGATTCTGGTGCTCCGCATCGACCGATCACGCTAGTCGAGCGAATTTTTCACGGGCGTCATCGCGGCCTGCGGACGGTGAGCGGGGTCTCAATTGCTCCGTCGGCTGAAGCGTGCGCCGTAACGCTGTCGCGTGCCCTGGTTTTCAATCTCACTTCTAAGCTCTACCCAGATGCGCTCGGATACGCCGAGGAACACCTTTACAATCTCGGGATCAAACTGCTTGCCGGCGTTGCGTTCGATCTCGCGCCGTCCGGAAGAAATTGACTGCGCGGCGCGGTAAGGGCGATCGGAAATGATGGCGTCAAAGGTGTCGGCGATGGCGAATATGCGCGCCCCAAGGGGAATTTGATCGCCCTTCAGACCACGGGGATAACCGCTGCCATCGTAGCGTTCCTGGTGCGAATATACGATATCGGCCGGCTCCTTCAGGAACGGTATCTTGCGCAGCATTTGATACCCCAGAGTGGCGTGTTCGCGCATGATGGCCTGTTCCTCTTCACTAAGACGCCCGGGTTTTTGCAAAATCGCATCGGGAATCGCCATCTTGCCCACGTCATGCAGGAAGGCGGCGCGAGCAATCACGCGCACCCGGTCCTGGGGCAACGCCATGGCTCGCGCAATGGCGATAGCGAAGGCGGTTACGCGCCTGGAGTGACCTTCGGTTTCTGCGTCCTTAAGGTCCAGCGCATCGCCCAGTGCCTCCAGCGTGACGTCGTAGGAGCGCTCCAGATCGGCCAGGGCTTTACGCAGCATCTCGGTGCGGGCGGAGACTTCCGACTCCAGATTCGTCTGGTAAGCCATGTTCTCCAGCCGCAGGCGACGAGTCTCCAAAGCCCGCCGCACCATGGCCAGCAATTGCTCCCTCTCGAAGGGCTTCAGCAGATAGTCATAGGCCCCGTGCCGGATGGCAGCCAGCGCCACCGAAATGTCATGCACTGCCGTCACCATCACCACCGGAATGTCGGGGTTGACCTCCTTCATCTTGGAAAGCAAAGTTAACCCATCCACGCCTTCCATGATCAAATCGGAGAGCACAATGGAAATATTCTCATTGGAGCGCAGCACGGCTAGTGCATCGCGAGCAGAGGACACGGGACGGCACTCGAACCCAGCTTGCGTGAGGATGGAGCACATTACGTCGCGAACCGGGGCCTCATCGTCGATCACTAAAATGCGCTGCTCGGTCATAAGAATCAACCGGGACCCATTGGCAGAATTACGCTGCTGCCAGATTTGATTGTATTGTCGCCAGGACTCAGCGGCACAGAATTATCCAAAGAAGTTTACTCCTTCGTGGGGTAGGTGGTTTGGGGGCAGCAACCACGGTAGTGGGGTCATGACCCCACTATCGCAACTTCCCAAACTTGGAAAAACTTACACAGTACGAGGTAAGCACAGGTGGTATTGTCATGCCAACTTGCGGTATGCAGAATCCCAGGAATCCCCTGCTGCCATAAATGAAGCTTTGCGTGGTCATGCCTTGAGACGTTAAGTGGTTCTGCTCACCTCTAGGCCATTGTTTGTTTTCAATGTTTTAGCAAAAGAAATGACTTGCGCCCGAGTTTCCTCAGCGGTTGGGCAGCCGATTGCTCGTAGTAACGCGTCGCTAATTTGCAGTCTTATCCCATAGCGGTGTGATCGAAATCTGGAGGAGACATCAATGAGCCTCAGCATCGGTGAAGCGAAGAATGTGGGTTTTGCCGAGTACTTGCCAGCCGTGCTTCAGTCCAAAGTGGAACGCTATCGCGAGATCTACGAGCTAAACCGCCATCGAGTGTACGCCTTGGCGTTCTGGATGACCGACAACGAACTGGCGGCCGAAGAACTAATGCTCCAGAGTTTCCGTCGTGCCTTTCTCGGAGATGAAGCGCCGAGTGCGGACGATATTGACGGCGCTCTTATCGCCGAACTGCGCGAGTACATGCCCCTGGGAACGCTGACCTTGGATTGCGCGCCCTGCGATCGCGTCCTGACCGTGCGCCGCAATACTTTGCGTGTTGAGCTGGAACGGGCCGTAGTGCAATTGCCCAACACCGAGAAGATGATTTTCCTGATGCACGACGTGGAAGGCTACGATCATGCTCGCATTGCCCGTCTGCTGGGCGTTAGCGAAGATGACTCACGCCGTGCCGTGCATCAGGCCCGGCTGCGCCTGCGCGAGTTTCTGGTCAAGGAAAAGGAATAAGTTCTACCCCAGACCATATCTCGTTCTCCTTTTTCTCTCCTGATGGTGTGCGCCCCTCGCAAGAGGGGCATTTTTGTAGCGATCAATTACCTGGCCCGAAACGGCTCCTGTTATCAGCGCAATTGCTAGACGTCGGTAGGCGAATACAAGGTCAGGTCGGAAACGCGATCAAATCCGACGTCGCGGCTCGCGAGCACGGACAGTCCATAGTTGCGCATCAATGCTACGATGAGCGAATCGTTATTTAGGAGCCCATATTGCTGTCGTTCCTCATTTGCCCCGCGAATGGTATCTTCGTCGACAACGAGGAACAGAATATTAAGAGACAGCAAGCGCTCAATCTCGCTCCAATAATCGGTAAGCTGCCTCACGCGTTCGGGATGCGCGCTCAACGCTTCTCGGGGTCTTTGGCCCGCTAGAGCCTTACTCTGGGCTTCAATACACATCAGCCGGTGAGTCACCTCGCTGACGACGTGGTAGGAACTTATCCCTGTCACATGTTCTTCACTGCATTGCTGCAGAAGCGTCCGGCATTGTGCAGAAACGCCGGAAAGACCATAAATGAATATGTTGGCATCCAGAAATACATCGCTGCCCGGTGGGAGGCGTAGCAGCGGCTCAATTGGCATCGTCTAGGACTCTTCCTCTAATTCGGGGTTCTCTGCGGCAGATTTCCACTGCTCTCGGCTGAGCCGGAGTTTGGAAGAGGTATCTAAAGCAGTCCTCGACCTGGAAGCCCGTGCCTGGCGATTGGCAGAGGTGAAGAATTGACTTTTCAGTGCGCGCAACTTGCCGACATGCGCTTCCGGGGAATCGGCAATGGGCCCTCTTTTTCTCATCTCGTTTGCCATCGTAGCACTAAATCATAGTTTATTTAGGCACTAGCTGGTTTCCTTCTGTTCCCCGCCCTCCAGTTCTTCTTCCTCTTCTCGCTTCAAGGGACGCAACAGGGGAAACAAGATCACGTCACGAATGGAGCGCGAGTCGGTCAGCAGCATGGTTAGGCGATCGATGCCGACGCCTTCTCCGGCTGCCGGCGGCAATCCGTATGACAGCGCGCGAATATAGTCCTCATCCATCTGATGAGCTTCTTCGTCGCCGCGGGCGCGCTCGCCCAACTGCTGCTCGAAGCGGCGCCGCTGCTCCTCGGGATCGTTCAGCTCGCTGAAGGCGTTGCCGATCTCCAGACCGCCGGCAAAGATCTCGAAGCGTTCGACCCAGTCGGCGTTCTCTTCCGGCTCGCGTTTGTTCTTCGACAGCGGCGAGATGGCCAGCGGGAAGTCGTAGATGAACGTTGGCGGGATGAGGTGCGGCTCCGCGACGAACTCAAAAATGTCGGCGATGGTTTTGCCGTCGGGCGCGGCACGATCGTACGGGATGTGCGGATTCGCCGCGTTGAAACGGTGCACCATCGCGCCGATTTGCTCTGAGCTGGAGAAGTCGCTCATCGCGGGCTTGTCGCCGGCGTTGTCCGGCCAGAACTTGATGATCGCTTCACGCATCGAGAGCCGCTGCACATTGCCGAAGTCAATCTCGTTGCCGTTGAAGTGCGCGACGGTGGTGCCGTTCACGTCGCGCGCCACCTGTGCCAGCATCTCGGCGGTGAAATCCATCAGGTCGCGATAATCTGCGTAGGCCATGTAGAACTCCAGCATGGTGAATTCGGGATTATGCTGGGTCGAGATGCCCTCGTTGCGGAAGTTGCGATTGATCTCATAGACGCGGTCCATGCCGCCCACCACCAGCCTTTTCAGGTAGAGCTCGGGCGCGATGCGCAGGTAGAGATCGACATCCAGCGTATTGTGGTGGGTGATGAATGGCTTGGCCACAGCGCCGCCGGCGATGGGATGCATCATGGGCGTTTCGACCTCGACAAAACCGTGCGCGTCGAGGAAGCGCCGCATCGACTGCACAACTTTCGCGCGCTTCAGGAAGACCTCGCGCACTTCGGGATTCATGGTGAGATCGACATAGCGGCGGCGGTAGCGCGTTTCGACATCTTGCAGCCCATGCCACTTTTCCGGCAAGGGAAGCAGGTCCTTCACCAGGAACGTGATCTCATCGACGTGAACGGTCAGCTCGTTGGTGCGGGTGCGGAAGAGATAGCCCTTGACGCCGATGTAGTCGCCAATGTCGAGCAGCTTATAGAGCTGGAAGGCCTTCTCGCCGACCGAGTCGAGCCGTACATAAATCTGGAGCCTCTTGCCACCCTGCTGCAAATGCGCGAAGCCGGCCTTGCCTTGCACGCGAATGGACATCAGCCGCCCGGCAACGCTGACATCGACCCGCGGCGACTCCAGTTCCGGTGCGGCCTTGGTGGAGAACTCGTCCACGATTTGGGGGATGGTATGCGTGGTCTCGTAGCGATAGGGATACGCGGACTGCCCCAGCGCCTCGATCTGCTTCAGCTTGTCTTTGCGTAGTTCGTAAATTTTCTGGTCAAGTGCCACAGCGGCTCCTGATGCCCTGCCTCGAGCAGCGCGGAAGGATGGAAACCTCGATTATAGAGGGTGCAGCCAGAGTGCGGGTTCTGTCCTAATTTGGGAAATCAGGACAGCATCGGAGCGCGATGGATCGCGCTTGCGGGGGCCAGTATAATGGCATCGCGCAATACAATCTAAACCAGCGGAGCCTATCCATGTCTGCACTCGAGCCCGCATCGACTGCAACTGCAACAACTGCGACTGCCACCGTCTTCGAAGGTGTGAGTCCGATTTTCACGGTGAAAAATATCCTTGCCAGCATTGAGTATTATGTTCGTGTTCTCGGCTTTAAGGTTGATTGGGGTGGCGCTACCAGCTTCGCATCGGTCTCGCGCGGCGGTTGCCACATCATGCTATGCGAAGGTGACCAGGGACATGCCGGCACTTGGGTCTGGATCGGCGTCGGAGACGTCGGCCAGCTTTTCGAAGAGTACAAAACCAAGGGCGCCAAGATCCGGCATCGGCCTACCAATTACGAATGGGCATACGAGATGCAGGTAGAGGATCTAGACGGCAACGTGCTTCGGTGCGGCTCAGACCCGAAAGAGAGCGAGCCCACTGGACTGTGGCTCGACATGTATGGCGCGCATTGGGAGAGGTTGCCCGATGGCGGATGGAAGCGGTTAAGAGCGGCAACAAAATAATTATCAGGGCATCCTCCCACTGCCGTGAATTCGCGGCACTCGTCCGCTGACCCAGGAGACGCCATGACGGACCTGAATCCGCAGGCCAGGCAGATGGCCGACGAGTCGATGGTGCGGGGACTGGATGCCCAGGCGCGCGCAATTTGGCCGCAGGAAGTCGAGTTGCTCCGCCGCTATGCTCTGCCTGAGGAGGCCCGCATTCTGGATGCCGGCTGCGGCACCGGCGAAGGGTCGTCGCGGCTGGCGGAGCTTTTTCCGCGGGCCCATGTGCTGGGCGTGGATATTATCGACGATCACCTGGCGCTGGCGCGCTCCCGTTACCCGCAGCTTGCGCCTCGCCTGAGCTTCGAGCACCAGAGCATCTTCGAGCTGGAGGTGGCGGATGGCAGTTTCGATCTCACCGTTTGCCGTCACGTCCTGCACTCCATTCCCCATGCCGATCACGTAATCGCCGAACTGGCGCGCGTTACCCGTCCGGGCGGCTATCTGCACCTGATTCCCGAGGACTATGGGATGCTGCACTTCCAGCGCGGCGCGCTCGATCCGCGCGATTTCTGGCATGTGAGTGTGGCCAGCTTCGGAACCGCAACCGGAACCGACCTGTTCATCGGGCGCAACACCTTCAGTATTCTGGCGGCGATGCATCTGGACGCGATTACGGTGGATTATGTCGTGGTGGACACAGTTCGTGTGCCGCGCGAGACCTTCGCGGCGATCATCACCGCGTGGCGCGATGGATATGCCGAGCCAATCGGCGAGTTTACGCCGATCAGCCAGGAATCGGCCAGGGCGTACTTCGATCAGATGATCGCCAACATCCGCGACCCAATGCGCTATGCCGTGTGGATGGTCCCGGTACTGAGCGCGCGAGTGCCGGCGGCATGATTGGAATTGGGTAGTGCGGCGTTTTTAGCGCCGCGTTGCACGGATCGGAACCCTTGCTCCCGAGTTGTGAAAGGGTGTCACAACGCGGGCCTGAAGGCCCGCTCTACCTGAACATGGCAAGAACAAAACTGCTCTGGCGCTTCCGTCGCGGGAATACTCACCATCGTCCGCACGAGCCCACTACGAAACCACCAGCCGTCAAAAATTTGTCCGTCGGCGTGACTCACGCGCAGCGGCTGCCAAACCGGGGCGGCAGGCGGCACTGCGACGGAATTCTCATGAGCTGACAACGGTTCACTACTGAGGCCCGCGATGCAGGAATTATCTATTGTCACTGAAACGCACCGCGTGTCGATTCGCAAGCCGGTGCGAAGCGCCTTAAGGGCGCTTTCCTTTGCGCTCCAGATCAGGGCCATCAAAGCGTAGCGGAGCGGCTCCGGTGCTTGCCGTGTCATTGCCTGTTCTTCCGCGGTGAAATAGTCGGCGACGAACGCATCGCTGTGTGGCTCGACCACTTCCAGGTCGCAGCCGAGCAGCGCACCGGGCGCCCCGACGGCGCACGCCGCTATTCCGTCGCGGTGACTGAGCGAGATAGAGATATCTCCGGGCGGCTCGTCAATAAACACCTCCGGCGCACCGGAGGTTGCCGGTTGTATTTGGATTCTGGCCAGAGTTCCAGGATCGTGCGATAGATCCAAATAATCAGCAACCGCGTGTTTCGCGGTCCATCGGCCCAGCCGCCAATCGGCTCGCCGTTTGGGAAAACGCAGGCCGCCGAGATGTGACCTTTCCCACGCGCCCAGCCAATCGTCTTCTGCGCGTACATCGGCCTGCGCTTGTTCCCACCAGCCTACTTTCATCAATCCGCCTGTAGAACTGGAACTCGCGTCTCTATGAGATTCAAACTGGAGACCATCTTCTTCTCAAAACGCGCCGCCTCTTCCTTAGCAATGCCGCGGGCAATCGCGTCGATCAGATAGGGCCGAAGCTGGTGCGGCGGAATGATTCTGTGCAGTGCGCCCACTTCCAGGGCGCGATGTACGCTATGGATGCGATCGAACTCGGCTGCCATCTCGCCCAGCTTCTCGGAATGCACAACCTCAAAGTGTTGATTCCACTCCGTGCGCAGCCGGTTCTTCTCCGCGCCTTCGGCCTGCGCCATAGCTTGCGATAGCTTCTCCATTCGCGGATCTTTCCGCGCTCTGGCATCGACCTCTCCAGCAAAGACTACGGCAGCGGCTGGAGCACCTCCGATTACCGACGCGTAGGTCCCCTCCAGGGCTATGACCTCCAGTTGCTCATTGAGCGCGCGCGAGAAGACGACATAGGCTCCTCCGTGATAACGCGAGACCACGCAAAACACCATTGGTCCCTTGAAGTTCACTACTGCCCGGCCAATCTCCGCGCCATATTCCAGTTGCAGGCGTCGCATGGATTCCGGAGAGCCGTCGAAGCCGGAAAGATTGGCAAGCACGACAACCGGCCGGTTGTTGCTGGCCGAATTGATGGCGCGGGCCACCTTCTTGGAGGAGAGTGGAAACAGAGTGCCGGCTGTCCAGTAATCGGGGCCGTCGGCGGGAACGAACCCGAAGCGCGGCACGGGTTTGGATTCGATACCCAACATACACACCGGATAACCGCCGACATGGGCATCCCAAACCACGGCTGTTTCGGCTGACCGCATGCCCGGCCAACGCTCCAGCGGCGTATGGTCCTGGTCCGCAACCGCCCTCATCACGCTGCGGATTTCGAATGCATTCTTGCGGCCGGCGTTGGTCTCGTCGGAAAAGATCTCGCCTACGCGGGTGAAACCCTCGTCGCTGCCGTCGCCATGCGGGTACACTTGCACATCGCGATCGACGGGATCGCTGGTCACAGCCCGCCGCGGGAATCGCTCACCCGGCATTAGGTAGGTGTGCTCGTAATGTTGCAGCAGGATTTGGCAGGCTTCATCGATGTCGCGGGCGAAATATTGCGCCTGCCCATTGAAGCCCATGATGCGATCGTAGCCGCCGATACCCTGGTTGTCTTCCGCCGAGACGCTGCCGGAATAATCCAGAGCGCGTTTGCCGGTCAGCACCATGGCCGCCTTGGGTGTCATGATCAGAATGCCGCGGGTGTGCATCAGCATGGTCGCCTCAGCATTCCAGTAAGGCTGCGCGCCGACGTTGATGCCGTTTACGATGAGGTTGATTTCGCCACCCGCCTGGGTGAACTCGATGATGCCGCGCAGCACCCGGGCAATCCAGTCCATGTTCTCCACGCCGCTGTTCATCGAGATCTTGGCGCCGGCCGATAAGGTAAACCACTCCAAGGGCACCTGCATGGCTTGCGCCAGCTTCAACGCGGCAAGAATTCGCGCGCATTCCGGCTCGGCGAGAGCTCCCAGATCTTTGCTGGGATCGCCCAGGAGCACGACCCGCTTCATGCCTTCGGGATACTTGTCAGTAAAGTTGCGCAGCGTGCCGGCGATGATATTGGCTGTGTTCTGGCCATAGGGACGATGAACAGGGACCAGTTGTCCCTCGGCATCAAGATCATGCTCCACGAACTCGCCGGGCGGGAAGTCGGCTCGCGTGTCGCTGGGCGAGGAAGTGAGCATCTTCACGATCTCGAAGGGATACAGCAGCCCGCGCTGACGCATCTTGACCACCTTCTGGTCGTATGCGGTCAACGGTCTCAGGGGTTGCAGCTTGCTCGCCGGCCGAAACGTTACCAGCATTCCGGCGTCGCCCGGAGCGGAGATGCGCATCACCATATCCCGCAGCTCTCCAGTTCGGGGATTGGGGATTCGAATACGAACCACCACCTGCTCCAAACCGATACCGTCCGCCAGGGGCGCCAACCGGTGCACCATGTCGTTGACTTCCTCAGGCTTGAGGCTGAGCGTCGGCCAGACATAAAGGAAGATGCGATTCCAGTACAGCCGCTCGCGCGGCGTACGCTTCATCTGAAATTGCCGTATGGCTGCGATGGCCTCGGTGAACATGCGCTCCAGATATGGGAGTTGAACGATCCTCCGCCATTTATCGCGCACCGGCGTCAGATCGCGCACCTCCGCCACGGCAAACAGGCGTTCATCCTTGGGATTGTCGTTGGCCACAGCATGCAGCAGGTAAACATCCTCCACCGATGGCAAGCGTTTGATCTTGAAATTCTCCAGACGCCACAGGTGCAGGCGTTCGCCCATCATGGGATGAACGCCACGGAACAGTTCCACTTCTTTGTAGCCTTCCTCAAAAGGCTCGTAGGTAAAGTGCTGCATGGCGCCCATGCCGGGATCGTCAGCAGCGCCCGAAACGGCCACCACCACGCGTCGAATGGCGCGGGGAAATGCAGCCGAATTGACAACGGAATGAACCTCACTCTGGGTACGCTCCACTTCGGACAGCGCATCCTGCTTCCAGGTAAAGAAATCGAGCACGATGTCTTCGTCCTTCGGTATCTCCGCCAGGAACGGAAATAAAGCGCATATGGTTTCAGCAAGCCGTGGGTACTCCGCGTACGCCATGAAAACGTGAAGCCGCTTGTGGTCCTCTTGGTACTCGGCGGTTGCGAAACAATGCCCGTTGATGGCCAAGGTGCGGAAGTTGGTCAGGCGCCGCAGGTAATAGCGGGAGTTCAAGACCTCCATCATGGTTTGCCGCAGAGCGGGGGATGCGGTGGGAAAGCGTCCCGCCAACAGGCTGGCCAGCGGCTGTGGACACTCGACCAAGGCGCCGGTCCTTCGGTGCCGATCTGGAGCATCAGGCTGAGCGGCGAGATAATCTAGGTGTTCCTCCATCGACGCGTAGACCTGCTTGCGCGCGCGCTCGAACAACGGCTGTTCGAAGCAGCGATACCGCAGCTCGCGGGCCAGGTCGCTGACACCGGGAAACAGCTCGCGGGTGATCGAGACCATGCGATCGAGCAGGGTACGGAGCGCCTCGTCAGCCGACGCCAAATTGGTGTTCAGCGCCGCCAGCCGTTGCTGCAGGACGCACAGTATGGGGGCAATTTGCTGCTCGGCTTTTTGGTGCGACTTGTAGATCCGCAGCAGACACTCTTCAAGTTCAGGCGAGCGATCCAGGGTGGTGATTCCGTAGTGGGCCAATGCTCTTTTCAGGGCTTTGACAAACTCCCGTGGCAGGCCTTCGCCATGAGTGTCCAGTGTGCGCAAATAGGAAAACAGATAAGCTTCAGTGCTAGGGGCCTCGCTGCCGATCTGCTGGCTCACCGTGGGTTTCCTGCGGAACAGGGACCAGAGGTCAACGAAGATGTTAAGAATCTCGTCTTCCTGACAACGTATCTCGCCTTCGTTGCCGTCCGCTCCCATCATCTGTTTCCATTCGGCGACCAAGCGCGACGTGCGCTCCGGGCTCACATCGAAGCCCAGCATCAATTGGCGAAGGTCATCCAGATTGTGGCGCCGGCGCGAGTCGGCGGTTTGCCCATCCCTGTTGGCGGCAAGTGACGCGCCAAAGGTCACCCGTTCAGTCGATTCGGTGGCAGCTTGGGCGGCATCAGGTTCGATCTGCAAGAGTGGATCGCCGGCGGAGACCTGGACATTGGGTATCGTCATCACCTGGCGAATTTTTCCGGAGAATGGTGCGACCACCTGCATTTCCATCTTCATGGCTTCGAGCACGGCGAGGCGATCGCCGGTCGAAACCTTGTCGCCGGGCTGGACCGCGATGGAAACCACCACGGCGGGCGACGGCGCTCGCACCACTCCGCCATCGTCGCGATCGATGCGGTGTGAGACCCCGTCCAACTCGATGCGGAAGCTCGATCCCTGCTCGACGGATACCACGTGAAAGCGCTGCCCCAAAACGGTCAGCCAGCACTCGAAAGGCCCAATCGGCTCTACCTGAGCGTCAATGGACGATCCATCCACCTCAATCCGGTACTGCCGCAGCCCCATGCGGTAGACCTTCATGGAATACGCGTTATCGCAATAACGCAGCTCCACGGCGTGGCCTATCTCGCTGCGCACCTGCGGCCTGCCGCGCACCGCCGAAGCATAAAACTGAGAGTGCTCCACCTGAAGCTCGGACTCGTAGGCCTTGATCGCCGCCATGACCAGCGCAACGTCAAGATGCCGGCGGGAAATATGCTGGCCCTTGGTTGCCAGACGATCCATCCAGCCGATATCGACCTCGCCGCTTTGGACCTCGTCCCGGCCCAGCAAATCCAGCAAAAATGCCCGGTTGCTCACGCCGCCCTTAATGACCACGACGCTTTCATGCAGCACGCGTTGCAGCCTGGAGAGCGCTTCTTTGCGGGTCTGCCCGAAGGCGATGATTTTGGCAATCATCGAATCGAACTCGGGAGGAATCGTGTCACCTTCCTCCACGCCGGTGTCGATTCGTACACCGGGTCCAGTCAACAAGCGGAAACGCTCAATCACGCCCGGCGAAGGCGCAAATCCGTTATTGGGATCCTCGGCGTTCAGCCGCACTTCAATGGCATGGCCGACGGTGGGAGGCGGATTGCCTTCCAGGCGTCCACCGCGCGCAATATGGATTTGCAGCTTGACCAGATCCAGGCCGGTCGTACACTCCGTGACCGGATGCTCGACCTGCAATCGCGTGTTCATCTCCATGAAGAAGAACCGCTGCTTCTTCGGCTCGTAGAGGAACTCGACGGTCCCCGCATTGTGATAGCCGGCGGCCTGGCTCAGACGAACCGCTGTCCGCCGTAACTCCTGGTCCTGCTTTGGAGTAAGCGCGGGCGATGGCGCCTCCTCCAGGATCTTCTGCTGTCGGCGCTGAATGGTGCAGTCCCGGACGCCGGCCGCCCAGGTTGTGCCATAGTGATCCGCGATGATCTGGACCTCGATGTGGCGCGCGCCAGTTATCACCTGCTCCAGAAAGACCGTGGGATCGCCGAATGCCTTGAAGGCTTCGGCGCGAGCGCTGCCGAACGCGGTCTCGAAGTCGCCCGGAGAATGCACGCGTCGAATGCCGTGACCTCCGCCCCCGGCTGTGGCCTTGATGAAAACCGGATAGCCAAGGCGCTCAGCCTGACGCCACGCCTCACTCAGCGTCTCCACCGGTCCGCCGCTCCAAGCGGCAACCGGTATCTGGGCCTGCTCGGCGAGGCGTTTCGATGAGATCTTGTCACCCAAACGCCGCATCACGTCGCCGTCCGGGCCAATGAAGACAATGCCCATTTCGCGGCAGAGATCGGCAAATTGCGCGTGCTCCGCCACGAAGCCCCATCCCACCCAAACCGCCTCCGCCCGGGCTGCCCTTAAGGCCCGCTCCAGGTGGGGGTAATCGACATAACAGCTCTTGAGGTGATTGGTATTGGGATCGGCGATCTGCGGCGCCCCGAGCGATACAGCCTCGTCCGCCTGGCGGACGAACATGGCGTGGCGATCGGGATCGGTGAACAGAGCGATGGTGCGTAGTACGGTGCCGTACTCCTGATTGAACTCCCGTGCCGCGTGAATAAAGCGCATTGCGGCTTCGCCACGGTTAACAATGGCGATTCGTTCGAATTCCTTTTGCATACACCCACCTTCAACTCGTCAGAACCGGTTGGTGAATTATGAAATGACCGCCTCAGGCTGCATTACGTCGTGCAGCGCTTTCAGCGGCTCGCTATCTACGTTGGAAGGGACCTGCGCGGTGCGATAGCCATCCAGCCGCAGATAGCGGTTTCCCTCAGCATCCACCACTTCTGCGTCGAACGTCCCCTCGGCGGGATGGGGCGTGACCAGCGCATAGAAAGCGTGGTGGTCGGCCAGTTGCGGAGCCCGCAACCAGGAGACGCCGCGCACTTGCCAGGGCAGACCCATCCGGCTCTGCGCTGCCATCTCCCACAACCCGGCCGTCTGGAAGCACAGCTCGATGAGCCTGGGACCAAAGAGCGTCAGCCGCTCCGATGGCTTGCATTCCTCGGGCAAATCCAGCATCAACTCGCCGACCATGTGCTCGCCGTCCCACCATGCCTTTTCCAGCACCTGGTACGCGGGGCCGTGGAAGTAAACACGGTAGATGTGGGCTGCGTCGACGATGGCCTCAGCCGAGAGCCGCGGCTTGGGTCCGGTGACTGCGCCCGGTGTTTGCCGGCTCACCCGCACCCGCGCGGTGAAGTGCGTGGTCTCCTGGGGTTCGGTTTGACCCGCCAGTTTTCGCCGGCCAAAGAGCCGGCAGTCGGCAATCAACTTTTCGTCCTGCGCATAGAGCATGGCGCGAATCATGACGGTCCGGGGCTCGTCCTTGTAGAACTTGAACGGCGCCAGGAAATTCACCTCTTCGATCGCCTCAATGTGCCAACCGGGGTGCAGACACAACGCTGCTTCCGCAAATGCCTCAATGCCCATGACGCCGGGCAGCACAGGTGTGCCGTCGATCCGGTGATCGTTCAAGAACGGCTGCACGGTGGGATCAAGTGTGGTCTCCATCGCCAGCCCGCTGTAGATGCCAACTCCGGTGATTCTGCCGACCATTGGGCCTTGGGCTGCCAAAAGCTCGCTGGACGCAGCCAACGCCGAAGGATCCAGCCCTCCGGTGGCGTCCCACTCGTTCAGCAACACGCCGAGGCGCGTGCCGACTACGATCTCGCCGCGCGTTCCGCCCGCCGTCAGTTCACGGCGAATCAGAGGAATGCCGGCTTCCGGCGGCAGCATGTCGATGCCCGCCAGCTCCATCATCTTAGGAATCGAGCCGCGCGTCGCCATCCCGATGCCACCCCAGGCCGTCCAGTCAATCACGATGCCGCGGGTTTGCGGCCGTGTCGTCCGGAAGCTGGAGGTGTACTTGCAAAGTAGGTCGTTGGCGGCGCTGTAATCGGTCTGGCCGCCGTTGCCGAAGCGCCCGGCAACCGAGCTGAACGCAACCGTCGCACCTAGCGGCATGTCGCCGATCGCATGCAGCAGGTTGAACCAACCGTCGGCCTTTACGTCGAACACGAGATCGAATTCGCGCTGATCTTTGTCCGGCAGGAAGTGACTGCGCTCTAAGCCGGCAGCGTGCAGCAGCACGTCGATACGGCCGCTCTTTTGCCGGACCTGGTCGATCACTTTGGCTACGCCGTTCGCGTCGGCGAGGTTGACACTGAAGTAGTGCGGCGTTCCGCCGGCGGCCCGCACAGCATTGATCGCGCTGAGGGCTGCGTGCCCGCGCTCCAACCCGGCCAATTCCTTTTCCACCAATGCCGGAGTAGCGCGCTCGCCGCGCCCCTGAATGCGCGCAAACAGATCGCGCTTGAGATTGTCTTTGTCGCTGACAAATCGCGCTAGATCAGGGTTGTTGGCATCGGGCTCAGGTACCAGATCGAGCAGGTAAAAAGTGCCGCCCGAGGCCGCTGCCAAGTCCGCGGTGATTGCCGAAACGATGCTGCCCGCGGCTCCCGTGATCACGAATACGCTGTTTCGATTGAGTGCCAGGCCGGGCTGGCCATCTTCGGCGGTCTGTTCCTGCAGACCAACCGTCCAGCGCAAGCCGTTCTTATAGCCGATCTCAACCGCGCCCGGGTCTTGCAGCGTTTCGTCGATCAGGACAGCCGCGATCTCCGAGGCGTCGCGATCCGCCGTGAAATCGACAGCTTTGACCAGGGCGTCAGGACGCTCGCGTTTGTAGGCCTTGGTGAATCCCACCGCTGCACCGCCCATGGGAGCGGCCGCGCCGGCCTTGTCGTAGCCATGATGGCCGCCAAGGCGAGTTGCCGAGACCAGGAACGTGCCCGAAGCGGCAACCTGATCGTAGAGTTTGCGCATGGTGATGTAGAGCGACTTCACCCGCACGCGCAATGACTCGCGCCACCGCGCAGCATCCATGCCAGAAAGCGGTCCTTCGCTGTCCAGCGCAGGCAGCCAATAGACACCCTGAACGGGACCAGAGGCCAGCCAAGTCTCCAGCGTGCGCTGGAGGGCGTCTGCGTCCGGCGCGCCGGTGATGGACAGAACTTCGACCTCTTTCTGGCGTAATTGCCTGGTCAGCGATTCGGCCACTCCTCCGGTGTCAGACATGATGACCACGCGACTTCCGCGAGCAAGCGTGACTCCCGTTGCCTTGCACAATGTGAGCGGTGGACGGAGGGTCGGCAAAGGTACGCGTCGCGGGATGCTATTCGCCGCGTCGAAGCTGAGTAGCGACGTCGGCGCGGGAGTTTCAGTTGCCGTGGGAACGGCTGGGATTGCGCTCGCGCCTTTGGCTTCCACAGCCGTGGCGCCGGCAGCCCCCTTTTGCGCGAATTTGATGACGTGCGCTAGGGTGGGAAAATCGCGCAGCTTCAGGTTCTCATCGCGAGGTATGTTGTACGCCGCCCGCACCGAGGCAAACATCTCCGCCTGTTTCACCGTGTCGATTCCGAGATCAGCTTCCAGGTCGAGATCAAGATCCAGCATCTCCTTGGGATAGCCAGTTTTCTCGGCAACAATGTCCAGGACTCTTTCCTGGATCGCCTCGTCGCTCGCGAGCGTGTTGAGGGGCGCTGTCTGGGTTGGCGTCGGAGTTGATACCGGCGAAGGTGCGGTCTCCGGCGGCTTCGCAATTGCCGGCTGCGGGGCCTCAATTGGAGGCTGCGGGACTTTTCCGCCAGCCAGATCAGGCCGCATTTCGTAAACGAACCGAATCACGTAGCCGATGGTCGGGTAGTCGCGCAGCTTGCGATTTTCGTCGCGCGGGATGTTGTAGATCTCGCGGATCGCCGCGAACATCTCGGCCTGCTTGACCGTGTCGACGCCAAGATCCGCTTCCAGATCGAGATCGAGATCAAGCATGTCTTGCGGATAGCCCGTCTTCTCTACCACCAGCGCCAGGATGCGTTCCTTCACTGAGTTGTCGGGTGCGGCAGTGGCGACCGGCGGCGGAGAAGCAACAACGGCAGCAGTATTCGCAATGGCAGCAGGTGCTGATACCGCAACCGGGGCTGCAACCGGCGCGACCGCAGTGGCTACGACCGGCGCAGCGGATGGCTCGGCTTTTGTCGCAACTGGAGCAGCGCCTGCCAGGTCAGGCCGCTTCTCATATACGAAGCGGATCACATGCGCCAGAGTGGGATAATCGCGCAGCTTGAGGTTCTCGTCGCGCGGGATGTTGTAGGTTCCGCGGATGGCCGCGAACAGCTCCGCCTGCTTGACCGTGTCGACGCCGAGATCGGCTTCCAGGTCAAGGTCGAGATCGAGCATTTCTTCCGGATAGCCGGTCTTTTCGACGACCAGCGCCAGAATGCGCTCCTTGACTGAATCGTTATTCGCCGCGTTCTCAGGTGACGCCGGAGGAGAGGACACAGCAACCGCTGCGGGCGCAATGGGTGTTGCCACGTTGGCCAAAGCCGCAGGCTGCTCCGTTTGGGTTGCGGGCGAAGTCCCACCAGCCAGGTCGGGCCGCTTCTCATATACGAAGCGGATCACATGCGCCAGAGTGGGATAATCGCGCAGCTTGACGTTCTCGTCGCGCGGGATGTTGTAGGTTCCGCGGATGGCCGCGAACAACTCCGCCTGTTTGACGGTGTCGACGCCGAGATCGGCTTCCAGATCGAGGTCAAGGTCGAGCATTTCTTCCGGATAACCGGTCTTCTCCACGACCAGCGCCAGAATGCGCTCCTTCACCGGGCCGTCCGGAGTTGTGGCCGCAACTGACGCTGGGACACCGGCAACGTTTGCGGTCGCTGCATTCGTGATCGGAGCGCTCGCCAGTGGCGTCTGGACTGCAACCCCAGACGCAACCGGCACTGCGGCTGCGATTGGCGTTTCTGCTGCCTTCGACGCGGAAGGAGCCGTCTCTGCCAGGTCGGGCCGCTTCTCGTACACAAAGCGAATCACATGCGCCAGGGTGGGGTAGTCGCGCAGCTTGCGGCTCTCGTCGCGCGGGATGTTGTACATCTCGCGTATCGCGGCGAAGATTTCCGCCTGCTTCACGGTATCGACACCTAAGTCGGCTTCAAGATCCAGGTCCAGATCCAGCATATCGGCCGGATAGCCTGTCTTCTCTACCGCCAAAGCCAGGATGCGTTCCTTCACCGAACCGCTCGCCGCAGATTTCGCTGGCGCCAGAGGAAGAGGCGTGGCTGCTTTAACTTCCACGACGGGTTTCGCAGTTTCGATTTGCGGTGGCGCCGGTGCTGGCTTGGTCTCGACAACCGCAACCGGCGCTGGTTTCGCCAGCACAGCAGGTGCCGCTGCCAATGAGGATGGTATCTGCGGAGTTGTAGCCGCCGGAGCCGAAACGGTTTGTATCGCCGCAGCCGGGGTTGGCGCGGCAACCGGACGCGAGTCCTCAACTGTCTTCGCCGCTCGCGCCCATGGCCCCTGGTCGCGCACGCGCAATGTCCGCTTGACCACCTCCAGTTCCGTGGTCGGATATCCGGTGACGCGGCTCAGCCAGGTGTTCCAGGCTGCCGGATCGGCGACGCGATACGCATATCCCAGATTGTTCGGACTGCGACGAACGCCGTCTTTCGTCGGCACCCAATGCAGCAGCATCATGCTGATCTGCGAGCCGAATCCGGCGCCCAGGTGCAGCGCGTACTCTACGGGATAGCTGCCGCCCTTCGACAAATTCAGCGGACCCAACTCAGGATCGATTTCCTTGAAGTTCGCCACCGGCGGCACCAATCCCGTCTCCAGCGTCTTCACTGCCAGCACGTCTTCGATGCCGGTTGCCATGGCGTGGCCGGTCAAGCCTTTGGTATTGGCAACCACGATTTGATGGGCGGCGTCGCCGAAGACACGACGAAGGGCGTGCACCTCCGCAGAGGCGCTGCCGCCGCGGGCAGGGGTGTAAGTCTCGTGGGAAACGAAAACCATCTGCGGTGCTACCAGTTGACGTCGAATGCCACTGCGCGATTCCGCCTGGCTTACCAGGTCCTCCATCACCTGGCCGATATGCTGCACATCGAGGCGAGTTCCGTGGAACGCGCTATTGGCAGTGACCGCGCTCAGAACTTCACAGATGGGCTGGATGCCGCGTTCCCGCGCCGCCTCGGCGCTCTCGACCACTAAGGCCGCGGCGCCCATGCCCATAATCAGGCCGTGGCGGCGGCGGTCGAACGGAATGGCAGCCTCTTCAACCTTTTCGTCGGTGGCTGCGGCTCCACTGGCCAGGAAGCCAGGGCCGAACCACCCGATCATGTTGTCGGAGGTTACATCGTCTGCTGAGATGACGATCACGCGGCGGCAGCGTCCGGCGCGGATCCAGTCCCCCGCCAGCGCGACGCCTTGCGCAGTGGTGGCGCAGGCGGCGTTGATTTGGGTGTTGGGACCGCGAGCGCCGATGAGTTCGGCGAACTGCGAATGTCCCATCGACAACACTCGGAGCAGGAAGCGCCGGTCGAATACATACGGCTCCTTCTCCAGGGTGGCGCGCAATTCGTCGATGCGTCTCGCGACCTCCGCTCCCATTGCGGAATGTCCGTTCGACGTCTGGGCACTCCATTTTTCCAGCATTGCCAGCTCGTCACGGCGGGCACGGTCGGCATAGTATCCCGCCATGATGCCGATTAACGAGTCATAGCCAGGGAATGCGGAGCCAAAGATTATGCCGGTATCGTCACGCATCGCGTCCGGCAGTCCCCAGCGGTCCGGCAACTGCGTGCCTTTGGTTGTTGTCTTGTAGCGCATGACCAGCGGAATGCCGGCGTCGCGCATGGCGTCGATTCCGGCGGCAATCGCTAATTGTGTAACGCGGTCAAGGGCGGCCAGGTGCTCGGCAGGAACGCCGAATTCGCTTTCCAGATCGAAAGCGCCGCCGCGACCGGCCAGCTTGATGACTTCCGACACGTCGGTGATGGACTCGAATGTGGGTTCTCCCACTTCGCTCTTCACCAGACGCCGGATGCGTTTTTCGAGCATGGCACGGCGGAACTCCGCCGGGATCCCAGTGATGAATTGGTCGCCGCGCAAGATGCGTTCGACATTGCTGTCGTCGAAGATGCGCTCAGTCCCGGGCAGGCCCAAAGACGCTCCGGTAATGGTCACCGGTACGAAAGACGACTCCGGCTTTTGGCCTTGGTAAATCTCCCAGCTACGATCGAGCACGCCGGCGAAGAGACGTCCGAGTTCGGTATAGCGGTCGCCGTTCGATGGTACGGTTGAAGCGGCAGCGGCCATATTGTTCGGCACTGTTGCCGCGACAGGGACGGCGGTCGCAAGCTTTTCGGTCACGACCGGTTTCCGGCTCTCTACCTGCGGGGCTACAGCGGATACCGTGGCCTTTACCGGAAGTTCGATGGAAGCCTCGGCGACACCGCGGCCTAACCCGGCCGCATAAAGTCCGCACAGCGCCTGATTGAAAGCTGTGAGATCGTCGAGCTTGGGATGGTTGGTGAACAGCGACAGCACGGCGGGATCGCTGCCGAGCACATCCTCGGCAAATCCCTGCAACGCCTTCTTCGGTCCGACTTCCACGAACACCCGCGCTCCCGCGTCGTACAGCGTACGCAGACCCTTGATGAATTGCACCGGCGCGGCCACCTGTTTTCCGAGCAGATCTATCATCCTGGGCACAACGTCAGGCCCAGTGGGATAAAACTCACCATTCACGTTGGCCACAATCGGGATGCGCGGTGACTGGAGTCGCAGACGACCCATCATCTCCATCAGGGGTACACTCGCTCCCGCCACAATTGAGGTATGGAAGGCGTGGCTAACCGACAGCTCCCGGACGTCGTAGCCGGCTTTCAAAAAGATCTGCGTAGCCTGCTCAACCGCCTCGCTGGCGCCGCCGATGACCGACTGGTTGTTGCTGTTGACATTGGCAATGACCACATAACCGCTGACTGTCTTGAGGATCCGCTCGACTTCGGCAATGGGCGCAAACACAGCCGCCATCTTGCCCTTGTCCGCAACTGCTACTTGGGCCATCCCGCGGCCGCGTGCGCTCACGGCATCCAAGCCGTCTTCGAAGGAGAGCCCGCCCGATGCAACCAGCGCCCCGTATTCACCCATGCTGTGTCCCATGGTCATGTCGGGATAAATGCCAAAGGCGGCGAGCAGCCGTGTCATGGCGATGTCGGCCGTCAGCACGGCCGGCTGGGTAATCTCGGTCTGACGCAAAGCTTCTTCCGAATCCGCCAGGGCCACGGGATCGGTCTTGTCAACGAAGACGAACTCGCTGAGCGGCTTGCCCAGCATCGGCGTCATGATGCGATCGGCTTCCGCAAAGGTCTCGGTGATAATTGGTTCTGTCTTGCGAATACCGCGCAGCATGTTCACGTACTGCGAGCCCTGCCCGGTATAGAGAAACGCGACCTTGGGCGCGGGACCGTGTCCGCGAAAGATTCCCTGGGCGCGAAGCGCCTTCCAGAATGCGACTTGATTGGCCTTGAACGCTTTGAGAGCGATGCCGCACTTGGTTGCCAGATCGGCGTCGTCGGCGTAGTCAATCGCCAGACGTTCCGCAGCTCGCAGATCGGACTCTGCGGGCGCAGCGGGGGCTGGTGCGTTGCCCGCTTGTGCGGCTTTCTGTACCGCGCGCAGCCGCTCGATCAGTGCGGCCTCCGAGTCAGCACCGATCAGCAAGGCTCCGCGTAACGGCGCCTTGTTCACGGTCGTAACTGAAACAGCGGTTGCGGTCGGAGAAGCATTGGCAGTAGGGATAGCATTGCTAACCTGCATTGGAACTTCCTTGGTTACCGAAGGCGGTGTTGCGGGAACAGAAATCGAATGCTTGCCGTTTCCGTTCAGTTTGCCGGGAAGGTGCTCTTCCATCACCATGTGGAAGTTGGTGCCTCCGAAACCGAAGGCGCTGACACCGACGCGACGAGGGCCATCGCCCGGAACGGTCCACGGCTTCAACTCGGTGTTGACGTAAAGCGGCGAGTGGGCGAAGTCGATGTCCGGACTGGGATGCTCGCAATGCAGGCTGGGCGGCAGGACCTTATTATGCAGAGCCAGGGCGGCTTTCAACATTGCTGCCGCGCCTGCGGCTCCCTTCAAATGTCCGAGGTTCGACTTGACCGAGCCGAGCGCCACGGAGTGAGCGGGGAGACTCGTATTGCTGAGCACTTCCACCATGCTTTGCGCTTCGACGACGTCGCCGACGCGGGTCGAGGTGCCGTGAGCTTCAATCAATGTCGCAGTGGCGGGAGACAAGCCGGCATTCTGCCAGGCACGCTCTATACAGAACTTCTGACCGATGGGATTGGGGGCTGTGATGCCCTTGCCTTTGCCGTCGCTCGATCCGCCAATGCCACGCAGCACAGCGTAGATCTTGTCCTGGTCGCGCTCGGCATCGGCCAAACGCTTCATCAGGAAGATGGCAGCGCCCTCTCCCATGACAAATCCGTCGGCTCCTTCCGCGAAGGGACGGCTTCCAGTGGCGGACAGGGCGCCGATCTTGCAGAACTTGACGAAGGTGGGAGCTCCCATGTTGCGGTCGATGCCGCCGCTCACGGCCACATCAAAGTCATTCTGGATCAGGCCTTCCACTGCCGAACTGATCGCCGCCATGGCCGACGCACACGCCGCGTCACATACATAATTCGGGCCATGAAAGTTGTAGAGGTTGGCAATGCGGCCCGCCATGCAGTTGGCCAACTCGCCAGGCATGGTGTCTTCCGTGATGTCTGCCAGGTAATGCGTCATGCGATCGTGGAATTGCTCCGTGATCTCGCGCTGCAACGACGCTGGCAGGTGGGCAAAACTGGACGTCTCAGCCAACTCGTGGGCATACTCGGGAAAGAACACGCGTAGCGAGCTGCGGTAATGTTTTTCCCCGGCCATGGCATTGCCAAGAATCACGGCAGTGCGATCGAGATCCAGCGGCCGCTTGGGATATCCGTAATCTTCCAGGGCTTCGCGCGTACAGGCGACGCCCCATTTTTGTGCAATGTCCATGGCATCGGCGACGCGCGGCGGAATCGGCAAACGCCACTTCATCGGCTCCCAGGCATACTCGCGCACCCAGCCGCCGATCTTGGAATATGTCTTGTCGGGCGCACTGGGGTCGGCGTCATAGTAGAAGGCTTGGTCCCACCGATCCGGTGGCACCTCACTGATGCTGTAGCGGCCGGCCTTCACGTTATTCCAGAAGGCGGTAACGTTCGGGGCGTCGGGCAGGATCGCTCCCACCCCCACAATTGCAATTGCACGATGTGCGGTATTTTCCATGATGTCATTCCTCTTCAGGTGGGGCAGGCATCGGTCGGGAAGGTGGACAGACGCCTGCCTCACGGCTAACGGTGGAGGGTTACTTCCTTGAGTTCTTCGGCTGCCGGTTTCCTGACGCGGCCGTACAGCACGTCGGCGACGTAATCCATGTCGGAGAGTAAGCCCGCCTGGGCGCGATGAATTGCCGACAACCCCAGCGCCGCTTCAAACAGCGGCATCTCCGCGTCGCTTACGCCACCTGATCCTGTAATACAGCGCAAACCGTCCTGCGCCACTTTCATTGCCGCCTCGCGGGCAAAGATTCGGCTGATCGCCGCCAGCGCTGTGGCATCAAAGCGATCATTGGCCTTCTCGTTGAGGCGGCCTTCTGCCACCAGTGCGGCCCGGCGCGCCAGAGTAGCGGCGCACTCGGCATAAGCGATCCACTCGCCAATGCGCAGCAGAATATGTTGATAGCGGGTGAGACGATTGGCGCGAGCTTTCTCCATCACCTCGGCCAGCGCATGCAAAGCCAGTGCTGCTATGTCGGCGCCGACGTTGGGATGCGCGGCGTGCAGCGCCTCGACCTGCTTCGCACGTTCGTGATAATGCTGTCCGCGGGTCTTCAGGTGAAGCTGCCAGCGGTCGCGGCTGATGGTCATCTCCATGATCTCGGAGGTGCCTTCATAAATCCGGGTGATGCGAACGTCGCGGCTGATCTTCTCCACCATGTACTCGTGGGTGTAGCCGTAGCCGCCCAGTGCCTGAATGCTGGCGTCGGCAGCCGCATCGCCGGCCTCAGTGGACATGTACTTGGCGATTGCGCCTTCGGTGTTCAGGCTGCCTTCGTTGCCGGCATCGATGCGCTCGGCCGTCTCCTCGATGAACGCGCGGCCCGCTTCCAGACGCACCACGTTGGGCACGATCAGCTTGTGGGTGTAGCCCTGCTTCTCGGACAGCGGAGCTCCCGCCTGGACACGTTTGGTGGAATAAGGAATCGCGCGGTCCAGCGCAGCCCATCCTGCGCCCAGCCCGAAGGCTGCGACCATCACTCGGGTGTAGCCGAAGACCATCTGCGCCTGTATCAAGCCCTGGCCTTCTACGCCGCCGACAAGCCGGTCGGCGTCAACGTACACGTCGTTGAGTGCCAGCGCTGCCGTGTTGCTGAGACGGATGCCGTGCTTGTCCTCGGGCTCATCGTGAGCAAAGCCCTTGGTGCCCGCGTCCACAATGAACCAACTCGGCCCAGCCGGCGTGTTGGCCAGGATGGTGTAGTGGTCGGCAATTCCGCCATTGCTGATCCACTGCTTGCTGCCGTTGATCTTGTAGCCGACGATCTTACCCTCTTTTTCGACGCGGTCGGCGGTCGTCTTGAGGGAGCCCAGATCGCTGCCCGCTTCCGGCTCGGTTGCGCCGTAGGCGAACAGGATGCCTTCATCGGCGATCTTGCCCAGCCACTTTTTCTTTTGCTCAGGAGTGGCGCCGAAGGTGATGGGATCGCTGCCCAGGAACGTGGCAAACAACGAGGTGGCGACGCCCAGATCGATCCGGGCCATCTGCTCGCAGATGAGGTAAACGTCGAAGGTGCTTCCGCCCATGCCGCCGTACTCTTCCGGAATGAACAGGAGTTGAATGCCGAGTTTGTCCGGATCGCTCATGTGCCGGACAATCTCCACCGGGCATTCGTCGCGTTCATCCAGCGCGATCAACTCTTCATCCGGCAGGCGTTTCTTGGCGAAATCGCGGAGCGATTTCAAGCTCAGTTGCAAGGTTTTCTTGGTAATCATTGCCAAACCCTCTCTTCGTTCTTAGATCAGTTCTTAAACCGAAACCTGTTTCATTTCGCGAATCTTGTTAGTCAATTCCGGCAGAAACTCCAGCATGTCGGTGACAATGCCAACCTCGGCGACCTGGAAAATCGGCGCCTTGGGATTCTTGTTGATGGCGACGATGAACGGATTGCCTTTGAGGCCGGCCAAATGCTGGAACGATCCGCTGATGCCGCAAGCCAGATAGATCTTCGGTTTCACTGTCTGGCCGGACGAGCCGACCTGACGCGACTTGGGCAGCCACTTGGCATCGACCACCGGACGCGAGCAGCTCACAACCGCTCCCATCGCTTCTGCAAGCTCTTCGGCGATGGGGATGTTATCTTTCTCCCCAATGCCGCGGCCGATCGAGACCAGGACCGGTTCTTTAGTGATATCGACGTCCCCGGCTTCGGGCATAACCGTGGTCAGGTAGCGGCGCTTGGCCGTCAGCGCGCCGACTTCTGCGGACTTGTCGACAACTTTGCCGGCGGCGGAAATGCCGTCGAGCGGCTTGAAAGCGCCGGGACGCAGATTGATCACCGCACCGGAAGCGATATTGCAGCGGACATGCGCGCTCACTTGTCCGCCAAATTCCTGGCGAATGACTTTGAGGTTCGTTCCCTCCACGCCGTCAATCCCCACTACATCGGAAACGAACGCTGCGTTCAGGTTGATGGAGAGCCCCGGACCGAGATCGAGCCCAAAGTGATTGTGAGGGACCAGCACCATACAGCCCTGCGGCAAGACCTTCACCAATGCCTGGCGAATCAGTTCGGCATTGGGGTAAGCAAGGCTTTCGCTCGAGACTTTCCAGACTTCGGAGTAGGAAGCGCAGAGAGTGTTGCAGACGGCATCGAGTTCGGCGCCGGAGCCGGTGACAACCGCCGTGGGAGACGCAGCGGGATCGATCTTCTTCGCCGCCGCCAGCAGCTCGGCGGCGGAATCGTCGGCAACGCCGCTCTTATGCACGATGTAGGCAAAAATCCTGGCTGTCATTGCAAACCTCCTTTGGCTTTCATCAGCTCGATGAGCTTGTCGGCGATCTCTTCGTTGCTGCCTTCGAGGATCTCGGCGCCTTTGCCGAGCACAGGCACAAAGTAGTCGTCGCGTTTCACGTTCGCGGCGGCTTCGCCCACGGTGGTCGTGTCGACTCCCAGGTCCGACGCGCCATAAGTGGGGATCTCCAGTGACGCCACCTGGCGAATGCCCCTCATCCCGACATAACGCGGTTCATTAATGCCGGTCTGAATGGAGAGCACACACGGCAGATCGATCTCGCTCATCTCGCGATTGCCGCCTTCGATCTCGCGGCTGATCTTCAGCTTGCTGCCGTCGAGCACCTCGATGGAGTTCACCAGCGAGGCGAAGGGATAGTCGAGCATCGCTGCCAGCATTCCGCCCACCTGTGCGCCGCCGTCCTCGGCTTGCACACCGGTCAGGACCAGGTCGAACTTCTGCTTCTGCACGAAGCCTTTCAGGACGGTTGCGATGCCTCTGCCGTCCGATCCGGCGAAAGCGTCGTCGGAGAGCAGTACGCCATGGTTGGCGCCCATGGCCATCTCGCGGCGCAGGATCTCTTCGTCCTCGTCGGTGCCGACAGTAGCCACGGTGACGTTGCCACCGGATTTGGCGACGATCTGCAGAGCTTCCTCAACCGCGTAGTTGTCCGGCTCGTTGATGGAATAGACCAGGTCGTCGCGTTCGATGTCATTCCCCGCACGGTTGAGTTGAATCTCATTCTCCGAGGTGTCGGGTACTCTTCTGGCGCAAACTAGAATCTCCACTTCCAACCTCCACAAGCTTGGGCTAAAGCCCAAGGATTTTTATGAAGTCTTCTCGGCACGACTAAAGTCGTGCCCTGATACAAACCATCGCCGCGACTGGAGGCGTGCTCTGACACCAGGCGTAGCGTCTCGCTGCGAAGCATTACGCATGTACTTCCTCTGGCACCGTTTCGTCGGCTTTCTGCTCTCTTGCCGGCGCACGCACTAACTGCCGGTCGACCAACTCGGCCAGGTCGATGGCGGTCATCTTGCCTTCGAAACCTGCAACCTTGATCGCGTCTTCTATATTCACCATGCAGAACGGGCAGGCAGTTACGATGACGTTGGCGCCGGCCTCCGCCGCCATGCGCACCCGTTGCACACCGATCCGCTCCTCTTCTTGCGGCTCATAGAACAACATGAGGCCGCCACCGCCGCAGCAGAACGAACGATCGCGGCAACGGCCCATTTCGACGCGCTTCAAGCCGGGAATCGCATCCAGCACGTCGCGCGGAGCGTCGTACACCTGGTTGTGCCGTCCGAGATAGCAGGGATCGTGATAGGTGTATACGCTGCTTCCGTTTGCCACCTCATTGAACTGGAGCTTGCCGGCCTTGACCTCCCGCGCAATCACCTGGCTGATGTGCTCCACCGGCGGCACGTCTTTGTAGTCGTGCTTCAGGGCGTTGAAGGCATGCGGATCGGAAGTCACGATGCGCTTGACGCCTGAGGCCTTGATCGCGTCGGTGTTATGGTCGCGCAGCGCCATGAACAGCATCTCCTCGCCAAAGCGCCGAACGTCGTGACCACTGTCCTTTTCTGCTGCACCAAGAATCGCGAAGTTCTCGCCCGCCTCGGTGAGAATGCGCGCGGTCGCGCGGCCTATGGCCTGGATCCGGTCGTCGTAGGAGGTAATGCTGTCGACGAAGAACAGGGTGTCGGCGCTCGTACTTCCATTCAGGACTTTGACTTCGCAGCCCTGCTGGAAATCTTTGTCCTTGGCCCAGTCGGCCTTCTTCTTTTCCATCTTGCCGTAGGGATTGCCGCGGCTTTCCAGCGCCTTCAGCGCCTTCTGGATGGACTTGGGCACGTTGCCGTCATCGACCATGCCCCGCCGCAAGTCGACGATCTTGTCGATGTACTCGATCAGCAACGGACATTCTTCTTCGCAAGCGCCGCAGGTGGTGCATGACCAGATCTCGTCTTCCGAGTAAATGCCGCCGATGAGAGCGTGACTGTTATTCGACTTGCCGAAGACGGGAAAGTTCTGGAAGCAGTAATCCCGCGCCTTGATGGTCAGGAACCTTGGCGAGAGCGGACGTCCGGCCGCGTTCGCCGGACAATTGTCGGAGCAGCGTCCGCAGTCGGCGCAGGAATAGAAATCCAACATGTGCTTCCAGGTGAAGTCCTCAAACTTCTTCACGCCGAAGGATTTCACCTGATCGAGCTGACTGTCGCTGACGCCCCAGCGCACCGGCTTCACGGTCCCGCGGTCGAGCTTCGAGAAGAACACATTGAACAGCGACGTTTCCACATGAAACTGAATTCCGAACGGCCGATAGCACAGCAGGAAGTAGAAGGTCAGAACGTCGACGAGATAAGCGCCGAGGTGCACATCCCACAGCGTTGCCACCGACGCCGAAGCGAAAACATTTTTCAGGAGCCACGGCAACGACAGGATGGGCAGGAACTCAACGGCCATGCCACGCTGCATTTGGATTGCCGCCCGGCTCGCCTCGAACAGGCTTTCCGAGGTCATCAAGAGCGCAATCAGCCCTAACAAGAAGACCGCGTCGACGGGATGGCCCTTGCCGTACTTCTCTGGGACCGCATAACGGTCGGGCTTGAAGAACACGCGGCGAATCGCCGCCGCCGATACCGCCAGGAAAACGACAGTCGCCGCGTAGTCGGCAACGATGTCATACACGCGGCCGATTGCGCCTGGTTCGGCAAAGTCAGACGACAGCCCGAAGATCAACAGATAGAAAGCGCGTGTGGCGAGGATGATGAAGCCGGCGAATATGAAAAGATGGAGCGTGCCGGCGACCCGATAACGCGGATGCTTCCACTGGCCGAACCAGAATTTCAGGAGCTTTTGCAGCCGAAGCCAGGGCCGGTCGAGACGAAGGTCACGCTCGGCCAGAATGAGTGGTGCAACACGCTTTGCCGCAATGTAGAAGAAGCATGCGAGTCCCAGAAGCTGTATCACAAGAACCAGGACCGAGGCCGGAACTTGCCCGCCGAGGGTGTAGACGGAAATGGACGCGCGATCGATCATAAAAATAGCATCTCCGCTTCGCGGCCAGATATGGATCACACACTAGTAAGACGAGGTGCTTCAGAGGGAGACTTTCGTCCGCGACCCTTCGGCACGGGCGAGTCCGGATGTGGGTTCCCGGGAGTGGGCGACCTGGCGCTGCCGGATGGACTCGTGCTCGTCTGGTCAACACAAGTAGTGTGTTCCAACGGCAGCGCGCCAGTCTGTGAGGAAGGTCGTGCTGGTTAGTGAGAACGGTCACACGAAGGGGTGATGGTGCTACACCAGACAGAGTCCGGAGCACTCAGATTTAGTGTTACAACACACTGTTTCTGGGGCACGCGGAGCGACGCTGGAAGTTTGGGCGCACGCCGCAGGGTCCCCGTACCGGCGGAGTGCTGTCCGTCACGGCAAGAGGTGCCCGGCGTCACTGCAACAGCGCATTGAACGTGTCAAGCTTTAAATTGGTAGAATTGTCGACGCATTGCAGCCTTACAGGACCGCGATGGCTGGGAGGCGAGGCAACGCCCAGTCGACCTTCCGAGAGGATACGGGCATGAATCATAACGCGCCACCTGCAACGAGACTTGCCTATGGACGCAAGCTGGTCAATGCCGGAATTGCAGGAATCCGCAGCGGCCGGGAAAACTTCAATCCACAACGGGCTTCCGCGTTGGTGACCAGCTCGGCCGAGGAGTCGCTAAAGCTGGCCGTGATGGGTGCGTGTCTGGCAGTTTTACCCGCCTGTCTGATGCGACGGCGCCCGCGGGTTTCAACCGCGCTTATATTGGGTGCAGCGGGAAGTGCGCTGGGTTTTTGCGCGGGGTTTTCCTGGAAGACGCGGAAACTTACCTCGAGTCTGGCCCATTCGGCGGCGCGCGAAGTGCGGCGTGTAAAGGACGAGCATTGGCTGGAGACGAATCCGATTGACTACGCGTGACCCGGTCGCGCCACAATCACTGCGCAGCGATTAAGCACTTTGTGCGGCTGCGTCCGCAGCCTGGAAGAGCGCCTGCTCCGCCTGCCGCCGCTTCAACAATCCTGCCGAGACCACACCTCCGGCGTGACACCAGACCAGGAACTGGGCGGCGGCAGCGGCAGTATTGCCCGCGTTCAACTCGCGCAGCAACGTGGAAGCGGCAAGGTTTCCGGCTCCCAGGTTGAAGACAAAATCCACCAGCGCGTCGAACTGGTTCGGGGTGAGAGCGACCGTCACCAACCGGTTGACGCTGGCAGCCGCGCTTGCGACATCTTGCACCAGCAGGGCGTTGGCTTGGTCCTGAGTGATGGTGAGGCCGGGAACAACATCGGGGCCGGTGTGACCATAACCGATGGTCCACTTTCCAACCTGGTCTTGATAGGCGGTCAACCGCAAGCCCTCAAACTGCTGGGTCAGCGCCAGACCTTTATTGCTATAGGACAAATTGTTAACGTTCGCCATCGGTGGTTCTCCAATATAAGAAGTTAGCGGTTGATTTGGGGGAAGTCTGATTAAGCCACAGCGAGGTCCCTCCGAGCCAGGCAGACTCTAAAGGCCCGCGCTTACACCCAGAGCACGGCCAGACATTCTTGAACCAAGCTCTAACAATACCATAGGCGAAAATTCCAGCAGGGTTACGTGACACCCGATGTCCCGCAATATGCGAGGTAAATCTTCCGGGTTTGCCGCAGCACATCCGACAAGCGCATCTCGGGATCGAAGCTGTCTTCGGCACCCAGCATTCGCCACAGCAGTTTCTGCACCGCCCGCCGGGGATGTTCGGCAAGAGGTATCCACTTGCGGGCGCGGCCGCTGACCAGGCGAATCACGTGCTCGACGGTGCGGAGGAAGCGAGCGCTCTCCGCCAGCCGCGGGTATTCGTCTTCCCCCAGCAAATGGTGATCGCGCAACAATCGCAAGCGCTCGAGCAGATTTCCCGCCAGCCAAAGCCGATGCCGCGCCTGTAGCGAGCCGGCCAGATAGTCGAGATCGTAAATCCCACCTGGCCCGGTCTTCAGGTTCTGCGCGCCTTCGCTGCGCTCCAGGCGAGCACGAACGCCGGCCAGCTCGGCGTCGAATCCGGGCTGCCTGGCTATCGTTGAAATTCCTTCCTGTACAACTTGCAGGGCGCGACCGGCAAGGTCACGGTCTCCAGCGGCATAACGCAGCTTGAGATAAGTGAGGGCCTCCCAAGGGTGAGCTTCATCACGAAAGTAGGCGGCGAGTTGCGCCGGAGTAACGATCAGCTCGCCTTCGCGGCCATGGGGACGCAAACGCGCGTCTACGGGGAACACCGTTCCCTCGCGCGTGTAGGCGGTGAGGGCTTCCATGAGGCGCTCAGCGACGCGGCGAACGTCTTCCTTGTTGGCCTGTTCGTCGCAGACAAAGAGCACATCTGCGTCCGACAAGAGATCGAACTCGCGCGCACCCAATCTTCCCAATCCCATCACGGCAAAGCCGGCGGGCGCGGCGGCGACCGCCAAAGCTGCCCGCAGCGCGGCGTCAGCGGCGGAGGTGTTGTCGTCCAGCGAAGCGAAGACATCGCGCAAATGAAACAGGTCGAGAGCTCCCGAAACGAACACGCGTCGCCGGTAATGCCGCCGCAAAATCGATATGGCCCCGGCGTGATCGACCCTCCCTTGCGCCAGATAGGCAAACACGGGATCGTCAAGCGGGCCTCCGTTTGGCGCATCCCCGGCGAACAACTCCTGCTCGCTGGTGGTCGAGCGCTCGTCGATCTGCTCCAGCAAGGCAATTTCTTCGGGATGACGAACCAGAATGTCGGTGAGGAATTCGCTGAACTCGAAAATGCTAAGCGCCCGTTCCATGGCTGCGGGTGCGCGCAGCACCGCGCCGTAGCGCTCGGAGGTGGTTCCTGCCGAGCCCAGAAAGCGGTCCAGATTGCGCCGGGTATGCTGGGAAAGATCGCCGCGCACGGCCAACTCCTGCAAAGGCGGCGAGTCCATTGCCAGACGCTGCATCATCCGGCTGTAGGAGTTCTCCGGCGTGGCCGCGAATTCCGGCCGCAACTGAAATTCCAGCGATCCCTGGTCCTGGCTCTGCTCGTGGTAAATGATGCGCTGATAGATTTCCGCCACCGCCGCCATGCGGCGCCGCACATACGCCAGAAACTCTTCCGGGGTGAGCGCCACGGTTCCCTCGCGGGTGAGGCTGCGGGCCAGTGCCTCCAGCTCGGCACGCGAATCGGGCAGGCAATGGATTTGCCGGCCCTGCCGCAATTGCAGGCGATGCTCCAGGTGGCGCAGGAACTCGTAGGCGTTGGTCAAGTTCTGAAAGTCCTTGCCGCCGATATGCTCCTTGTCATGCAGCTTCTGGAGCGCGAAGAGGGTGCCGCGCGAGCGCAGCCACGGTTCGCCGCCGCCATAGACACGCTGCAAGCACTGCACCAGAAATTCAATGTCGCGAATGCCGCCGCGATCGATCTTCACATCGATGCCGGTTTGCGCCACCTGCTTCAGCAGGCTCTTGCGACGGTGGCTGCCGATCTTCTCGCGGGTCTCAAGTGCGGTCTTGATGGCGACAAAGTTCAGTTCCGGGCGATACACATAAGGCTGCACCGCACGGGCAAACTCGCGCGCCAAGCCCACGTCGCCGGCAGAGTGGCGCACCTTGATCATGGCTTGCAGCTCCCAATCGTGGGCTGTATGCGAGTAGTAATGGACGGCGTGCGCCAGCGGCACCGCCGGCTCGCCCTCGCCGCCTTGCGGCCGCAATCGCAGGTCGATGCGAAACACCGGCCCTTCGCGGGTATGGCGCGCCAGCAACTCCGTAGTCTGTTGCGCCAGGCGAATAAAGTATTCGCGGTTGGAAATTTCCGACGCCGGCGGTTCCATGCCGCCGTCGTAGAGAAAAAGCAGGTCGATGTCGGAGCTATAGTTCAGCTCGTTGCCGCCCAGCTTGCCGAGGGAGAGCACCGCAAAACGCGAGTCAACCACCCGCCCGTCGCGGTCCAACCGCTGCGGCGTGCCAAAACGATGGTGGAGTTGTGCTTCAGCCTCGCGCAGCGCTTCCTCGATCAGCACGTCGGCCAGGGCGGAGATCTCCGACGTAGTTTCGGCCAGAGTTGCAATACCCAGCACATCGCGCAGCATGATGCGGATGTACTCGCGCCGCTTAAAGCGCGCCAGCAGCGCCGCGGTGTCGGTCTCCAAAGAGCGCGCGCGCATGCGGGCGAAGCTCTCCTGAAATTCCTCGCGAGAGCGGGTGCGATCCAGGTTCCGCTCGCGTACGAAAGAGTAGAAGAGGTCGGGATTGTGAATCAGCGTCTCGCCCAGCCATGGACTGTAGCTGAACACCACCACGGCGTAATGCACCAGCGAGGGATGCTTGTCGAGCAGGTGCAGCAGCTCGGGCGAGGCCGCCGCAGCCAGCCGCTCGAACTGGTTGACGGCCGTGTCGGGATTGACCGCAGTCAGCAGCAAAGCGGACAGCGAGTCGTAAACCGGCTGCGGCACCGCTTTGCGGATGAGAGCCAGATTTCCGGCAGCCGCATCGGGATCGCGAAAGTGAAGTTCGGGCGAGGTCGCGGCTTCGCGTTGTTCGAGTTCAGACACTACACAGGGATTTTATAATTCCCTGCCGCAATCTCGCCGAGCCACGAAAAAAGGGCACCCATAACGGATGCCCTGGAGGGAATTGAATCGTAACCAGGTTGCTAACGACGAAGCTTCCGGCGGACCATTCCGCCCAAGCCCAGCACGCCTGTACCTAACAGTATCAAGCTGCTTGGCTCCGGCACGGTGGCGCTTACCACAACGTTATCCAAAGCCATCCAGCCTGGATCGTCACGGAAAGCAAACGTGAGGGTATCGTTGCCGGTTCCGGTTACGTTGAAGGTGTACTGTGTCCAGTTTGCGCCCGTGTCGGGATTAGTCAAGCTGAGCAGCGTAGTGCTATCCCATTTGACGCTAAAGTCGCTGGGATTGTCGCCAACCGAACCAAACCAGAAGCTGACGCTATATGAAGCGCCCGCGATGTCTGTGAAGCTCTGGCTGAGGGTCCCATCGCTGCCCACTGGACCGAGGACGGCGTAGAATGTACTGCCTCCCTGGCCACCGGTGTAGTCATAAAACGCACCAGTTTCTACGTCTGTATCTTCGAAATTACCGCCCGTGGTCCAGTCGGCAAAGGTTCCAGTCCCGAAGTTGCCGTTCTGAATCAAATTCTGGGCGAAGGCCGCCGGCGCACTAGCAACACAGATTGCAAGAGCGACGATGACCAGCAGGGTTTTCAGTCGCATATTTCCTCCGGAGGTACCTGAGAGCTCTAAATCCGGTTTGATAGTCGCACTTTCAATGCCAATGCTTGGTCTATTGCTTTCATAGACTTAGCTGTGACATTGTCAAGCCAGAGTGCAGATGGTTGCGGTGATTGAGAAGCTCGTTACCGATACGGCCAAAAGGCAGCGCGGTCACGTGACAGGCATTTTGACCATACCTGTGGATCGATATAAGACACGAAAAAAGGGCATCCATAAAGGATGCCCGGGAGGGAGTCGAATCGTAGCCAGGTTAATCTAACGACGAAGCTTCCGGCGAACCATTCCGCCCAAGCCCAGCACGCCTGTACCTAACAGCATCAAGCTGCTCGGCTCCGGAATGGTGGCGCTCACCACAACGTTATCCAAAGCCACGTAGGCCGGATCGTCACGGAAAGCAAACGTGAGGGTATCGCTGCCGGTTCCGGTTACGTTGAAGGTGTACTGTGTCCAGTTCGCGCCCGTGTCGGGGTTGGTCAGGCTGAGCAGCGTAGTGTTGTCCCATTTAGCACTGAAATCGCTGGGATTGTCTCCAACCGAAGCAAACCAGAAGCTGACGCTATATGACGCGCCCGCTATGTCTGTGAAGCTCTGGCTGAGGGTTCCATCGCTGCCTACCGGCCCCATCGTGGAGTAATACGTACTCCCGCCTTGGCCGCCGCTGTAGTCGTAATACGCACCACTCACGACTTGGCTAAATTCGAAGTTGCCGCCCGTTGTCCAGTCGGTATAATCCCCAGTCCCGAAGTTACCGTTCTGAATCAAGTTCTGGGCGAAGGTCGCCGGCGCACTGGCAACACAGATTGCAAGAGCGACGATGACCAGCAGGGTTTTCAGTCGCATATTTCCTCCGGAGGTACCTGAGAGCTCTAATCCAGTTTGAATAGTCGCACTTTCAATGCCAATATGGAGCCTATTGCTTTCATGGACTTAGCGTTGACATTGTCAAGGGAAAGTGCAGATTGTTGCGCTGGTTGAGAAGCACGTTACCGATACGGCTAAGAGGTACTTTAATGGCACTTTTGGGCCATAAACTCACATGGCTGTTACCGAAGTTTAAACACCACTGTTACCGAAGTTCACAGTATCCGTTACGAAAGTTAAATCTATTCGTTACCGAAGTTCGACATGCCCGTTACCGAAGCTTCTGACGGTCGCCATAGCGAAGGAGGAGCTTCGGATGTCACCAAGAACCGCGAACCAGCTCCGTTGGTATGATGAGCCGGGCTATTCGCTTTTCTAATTCACTCTTGCCAGTTGACGATCCGCTGGGCGGGGCAGCAGTTTCTCCTGCGTCGGGCAGATGCTGTGATAGGAACAGCGCCAGCAAGCCGCACTGGGCCTCGGCTCGAACTCGCCGGCGGCGATCTTGGCGGCAATCGCTCGCACCTCTGCTTCCGCTGCTGCCAACTGCTTCGGAGTGCGGCGCGATTCGATCGCCGTTCCGTTCTCCAGGTTGATGAATACCAGTGACGAGGGAGTGTGGCCCAGGGCCTTCGCGGCCAGCGCGTAGATCGAGAGCTGCAAGCTGTCGTCGGCATCATCCTGAGTTTTCGCCTTGCCCGTCTTGTAGTCGATGATGGCGACCTCGCCGTTGGCCAGCCGATCGATTCGGTCGAAGCGTCCCTTCACCTTCGCGCCGTCGATCTCGACCTTGAAGCGGCGTTCGGTGTCGAGGATCTCCTCGCGCGGACGAGCAAGCGGCGAATTCAGGAACGCCGTCAGCTGCTCGCAACCCTGCTTAGTGTAAAGATCGCGCTGCACCGCCTCCTCGATCTTCGCCTTTTCGAACTCATCGAGGAAACAGGCGACCACGGTCTCCTCGCCGGGCGAGCGTCCGGCGCGAACTCCGTCGAAGTAGGCCTTCAGCGCCAGATGCATGGCACTGCCGAATTGCAGGGCCGCACTTGCATCCTCCGGCAGGTGCCAGTCGTGGTGCAGCTTGTATCGCAGCGGACAAGTTTCGTAATCCTGAAGAGCGCTGGCACTCAGCTCGCACAGGCGGCCGTCCTGCCGCGGGGCAAGCTGTGTCCACAGCGAGACCGGCAGCTCCGGCTGGGCCGACGCATGAATCTCGACGATGCAAGCCTCCGGCGGCAACAATCGCCACTCGATCGCATCCCGCAGCCCTCCGCTCGCCAACGAAACCAGTTCGCGCATGTAGCCCTTGGGCGGCGCAGCCTGTTTGCGTTCGCTGCCCGCCTTGCCGCACAGATAAAGCTCGTTCCTCGCGCGTGTCATGGCAACGTAGAACAGCCGCCGCTCTTCCTGATCGTGCAGCGTCTTCAGATTGGCTTCGGCTGCGGCCGGGTTACGCAACGCCTGCGGAAATTCCACCAGCGACTCTTTGTATCCGCTAGGAAACGAGCCGGAGCTTATACGTACGATGAACACGCATGGGAACTCCAGCCCCTTGGCCGCGTGCACCGTCATCAGGTGCACCGCGTCTTCGATGGGCGCAGTAGCCAACTCACCGGGCGCCAGCGCAGCCACGGGATCGTCATCGTCTTTCTCTTCGACCAGCGTGCCTTTCGCCTCCTGCTGAAAGACCAGGACGTACTCCAGAAAATCATGCAGTGTGCCTTCGCTGACGATCTGCTTCGGCTTCTCGCGCCAACGCTCGGCAAAGTCGCAAAAGCGCCGCAGCGGCATCGAGTCGGGAAGGCCAAAGGCGCGCTGCGCGACTTCCAGGGCGGGCGAGAGAGCGTTGTTGGCATCGAGCAGTTCCTTCCGCGCTGCGCGAATTGTCTTCACCACCTGCGCGCCCCCGGGTACATTCTCCAGCACCGCCTCCGCGGAAAAGTTCTCGCCCGCCAGCGCCAGCTCATCGCGGAATCGTTCGGGATCCACGTCGAACCGCCGCAGTGCGGCGACGCGAAACAGCGCGACGGGATGCGACGAATCCAGAATGCGCAGCACCGCCAGGGCGTCGCGCAGCTCTGGCGTGTCGAAGAGGTCGGCGCCCTTCACCCGCATCGGAATTCCGCGCCACGTCAACTCAGCCACAATCTGCTCGCGATTGAAGTGACTGCGGTAGAGCACGGCGATGTCGCTAAGCTTCAGTCCCGGCTGCTGCCGCTGCATGGCCTGGATGGTGTCGGCGACGAAACCGGCCTCCTGCTCACCGCCGTTGTGGACGATAGCCTGGACCGCTGGAGCGGCTGCGAGAGCGGCTTCGCGTTCCAGCCGGTCGCAGGTGAGCGGCTCGCGCGGCCAGCCTCCATCGACGCTGACGATCGCCGGGTTGCACTGAATGGCTTGGTAAGCACAGCGCAGGATGGGCAGCGTGGAGCGGCGATTCGCCGACATTGTCACCCGCCGCACGCGATTGGAGCCAAACTCCTTCAGAAACTTATCGAAGGCCCCGCTGGTAGCGCCGCGAAACTGGTAGATTGCCTGGTCGGGATCGCCCACGGCGAAGACGTTGGCTTCCTCTCCAGCAAGCAGGCTGGCCAGCTTGATCTGCGCGACGTTGGAGTCCTGGAACTCGTCGATGAGAATGAACCGCGCCCGCCGTTGCGCGCGTTCCAACACCGATTTGCGGCGGGTCAGAACATCGACCGCGCGCGTCATAATGTGGCCGAAACTTCCCAGACCTTCCCGCTGCAGTAGATCTTCGGCGTAGCGGAACGCATACGCGACCTCGCGGCAGCAGCCCAGGACTTCCTCGTCGGACATGGCGCCGGAGTCCTTCGACTTCGCCATACGCGGAAGCGGAATCTCGCCCTCTTCGAGTCGCCTTACGTAAGCGTCATAGTGGTCAGGCGTGCGCAGTTCATCGTGACAGCTGCTGAAGAACCTCAGCAGATCTTCGAGAAACTTCCCCGGCGCCGCAGCCTTGATGTAGTGCTCAAGTTTCAGATCGGCGATGCGGCGACGAAGCAAGATAAAAAGGTCCTTGTCGTCGAGCAGCTGAAACTTGGTTCCGGCATCGTTCAGCAGCCGGTAGCAATACGAATGAAAGGTGTGTGCCTGGAGTCCGCTGGCGAGCAGCTTGCGCGCAGCCTTTGGCCGATCCATCTCGGGATAGAGCGACTGTTGATTTTCTTCTGACAGGATGGCCGCCACCCGATGAATCAGTTCGGCGGCGGAGTTGCGCGTGTACGTGACAGCGAGAATCTCGTCGGGTCGCGCGGCTTCGCTCTTGATGAGGTGTGCGATGCGGCGCGCCAATACCGTGGTCTTGCCGGTTCCGGCGCCGGCCACAACCAGCATCGGGCCGTGGACGTGCTCGATGGCCTGGCGCTGCTCAAGGGTGGGAATGAAATTGTCGCTTGGCACCAGCGCACCTCGATTGCGAACAAAAAGCGAAGACTACAACATTCTGCATCGAACCGGAAGATAAAGCAAGGACCACCCTGCAAAGCCGCTTCAGGAGAGAGTCATAGATGTCTACGACAGGTGGTATACCAAGCTCCAATTACGGACCGCCCAATCCATAGCGCCATCAACGCAACTTTAAGACACTACCGGAAACCAAATGTGAGGACACACGATGGTACACTGCCCCGTAAACAGGACATCGGCGTGAAACTCGAAGACTATAAAACGGTGCTATATCGACAGGAAGATGGTTCGTGGGTTGCCGAGGTCCCGGCCATCTCCGGATGCTATGCCCTGATGCCGACCCGCGAAGAGGCGCTGCAAGAGCTCTCCAGCGTCTTCCGAATGCTCGCTGAGGAATACCGAGAAAAGGGCACCGCGCTACCCAACTGCGCCAACTAATCCTGCTTCCGCCTATGCATCGTGCAACTGGCTTGCCCCGGTGCGCTGATAGGAATCACGCTTGCGAGCTCTGCCGGATGCTGTCGAACCGCCACCCTGGCAGGTGACAATGTAGTCGGCGTGGTGCGCCGGAGCGAGCAGCGCCCCTTACCCGGCGGTTGTGCGGCGTAAGCCGCCCAGCCCCCGATGTTAAGATTTCTCATTCATGGTTACTTTCGTAGTGCTGCGCATCGTAGCCGTGGTCTTGCTGATCGCGGCAAACGCGTTCTTCGTGGCGGCTGAATTCGCGCTGGTGAGCGTGCGCGAGACGCGACTGCAGCAGATGATTGCGGCGCATCGCATCGGCGCGCGCACCGTCCAGAAGCTCCATCAGAAGCTCGATCTCGTCCTCAACGCGGTGCAATTCGGCGTGACCGTCTCCAGCCTGGCCCTGGGCTGGATCGGAGAGGCATCGATAGCTCGCATATTGGAGCCATTGTTCCTGCCATTACCGCACTCGCGATTCTACGCCCACGCCTGCGCCGTGGTCCTCGCCTTCGCGCTGATGACCTACCTCGTCGTCATCATGGGAGAGGTTGTTCCCAAGTCGATCGCGTTGCAGCGGACGGAGCGGGTAGCGCTTGCGGTCGCCGGGCCGATGGACTTCTTCATCACCGTGGCCGCGCCCTTTCTGACTTTTATGGCCGCTTCCACCCGCACTGTGTTGGCCGCGTTCGGAATGCGGCAGGTGCGCGAGGGCGGAGTGCATTCACCGGAGGAGCTGAAGCTGATCGTCTCTGCCAGTCGCCGGCTGGGGATATTGGAAGCGCCGCAGGAGGACTTGATTTTGCGCGCTCTTGACCTGGAGAACATCACGGTGCGCGAAATCATGGTGCCCAGGCCCGACATTTTTTCCCTGCCAGGCAATCTGTCGTTGGAGGGGGCGCTGCAAAAGGTGGTGGACGAGCAACACTCGCGCGTTCCGGTTTATGATCCGCAGCGCGGCCCCGAGCACATCATCGGTGTACTCTACGCCAAGGACCTGATGCGCTGGCTGCGCTATCGCGTGACTCGCACAGCTTCGGGACACCCAATAATTCCTCCCAGCGCGCTCGAAGTGCGGCATGTCATGCGCGAGGTTCTGGTGGTTCCTGAAACCAAGCCGCTGCCGGACCTACTGCTGGAGTTCAAGGCGCGCAAACGCCACCTGGCGGTGGTGGTGGACGAATTCGGCTCGACTGCCGGCCTGGTGACCGTCGAGGATGTGCTGGAGGAATTGGTGGGCGAGATCGAGGACGAGTTCGATATCACGGGCGAGTCCTTCCTGCCAGGCGCTCCTTGGATGATTCTGGATGGTTCGGTCAACATACGCGAGCTGGAGTCGCAATACCACATCGTGCTGCCACGCGACGACGGCTTCGAAACCCTCGCCGGATTTGTACTGGCGCGGCTGCAACGCATCCCCAAGCCCGGTGATAGCTTTGAGTATGAAGGACGCCGTTACACAGTCGGCGGTATGGACGGACTGCGAGTGGAGAGCGTCAAAATCGAAACCACGCAGCCCGCGCCCCCACAAACTTCTTCCTCACTTCCGGTAGCCCACTGATGCCGCGCTACCTGCTCTCCCGCCTGCTCTACACCGTGCCCGTGGTGTGGCTGGTGGTGTCGGTGGTGTTCCTGCTGATCCATCTGGTGCCCGGCGATCCTATACAGCAAATGTTGGGCGAAGGCGCGGCCGCCACGGACGTCGCAGCGGCGCGCCACGCCTACGGGCTCGATGTTCCGCTGGGAGAACAGTATGTGCATTACTGGCGCGGCATTGTGCACGGCGACCTGGGACGTTCGCTGCGCCTGAATCAGAATGTCGGCCACATCATCGCGCAGGCGTATCCCTTCACCATGGAGCTGACGCTTGCCGCGCTGATTATCGCGCTCGGACTGTCGATTCCCGCGGGAGTGCGTTCGGCACTGCGCCGCAATCGCTGGGATGACCGCCTGCTCAGCTTCGTCTCGCTACTGGGCTTGTCGTTCCCCAACTTCGCGCTGGGGCCGATCCTCATCTTGTTTTTCGCAATCGAGTTGGGATGGCTGCCGGTCTCGGGCTCCGGCTCGCTGGCCCATTTGGTGCTCCCGGCGATCACCATGGGCGCGGCGCTGGCCGCGATCCTCACCCGGATGGTCCGCACCTCCATGCTGGAAGAGCTGGGGCAGGATTACATTCGCACCGCGCGCGCCAAAGGACTGCCGGAGAGAACCGTGGTTTATCGCCATGCCTTGCGCAATGCCATGATTCCAATCATCACGGTAATCGGGCTGCAGTTCGGAGCGCTGCTCGCAGGCGCCATTGTCACGGAGACGATCTTCTCCTGGCCCGGCATCGGACGCCTCACCATTACGGCGATCTCCAACCGCGATTATTACCTGGTGCAGGGCTGCATCCTGATGATCGGCCTGACCTATGTGCTGGTGAACTTCCTGACTGATTTGCTCTACTCAGCCTTCAATCCTCGCATCCGGCAGTGATTTCCGTACTTGATTTTTTCCAGCCACGGGTTTCCAATTTCGTTTCAGCGGCATTTTCCCAAGCGGAGTGGAGGTCGATATGGGCTGGAATAAGTCCCTTGACCACGTGGAGCAGACGGGCAGGAACACAGCCCATCTCCAAAACCAAAGTCTTAGTGCAAAAGCGCCGCGTGCGGCTGACCCTGTTGTTCGTCGCAGCGCAAGAACTCGAACGAATCCAGCGAATTCTCTGCTGCCGAGTTCTGCTTACCCCGATCCTGAGCAGGAGCCCGAAAGCTCGCGGCCTGCAAAAGCTCGTACCGGAATCGTCTCCGTGAACGGCCGCGATGTCGGCGTAATGCATTGCCACCGCCGATAGGGGGCACGCGTGAGCCGGTTCCGAATCAGGAAAATGCCCACAATTACTTTTATCCCACTACGGAACATGCTCGTATCATCCCGCAGGCCGAGATAGCATTTGATTAGGAGATCATTGTCATGTTGACTTTGGCTAAAACGTGTTTGGCAACCGCGCTGACGGCTGCTTTATTCTTGCTTTACGGTTGCTCGCAGCCTTCCAATCCGCCTGCCGGCGAAAGCGCAACGAAAGCGAGCGAACCTTCTAGCCCCCCCGAGCCGGTCACAGCGAAGACGGCTTATTTGCCTTTGTATAAGTCCGCCTACAAATGGGCCCCTGATGTGGTACTGCTGCGCATCACACCCAAGGAAATACCCGGGTTTGAGAACGCCGGCGGCAAAGGTGCGCTGTGGGAGGCAACGTTTGCCTCGCCGAGTCAACACATGTACCGGGTTTTCTCCTACGCCATTGCCGCGCATCCGCCCGATATATACAAGGGAGTTACCTTAGGAAACGGAATCCCCTGGGCGGGCCCTACCCGCGATGTCATGCCCATTGCGACATCTGACTTCAATGTCGATTCTGATGCCGCGTACACTGCGGCAGCCGCCGATGCCGCGGCTTGGCTACAAAAGAATCCGGACAAGAAGCTATCGAGTTTTCAGCTTGGGAATGGTTACAGCTTCCCGTCCCCGGTCTGGTATGTCATGTGGGGCGACAAGAAGTCGGGCTACGTCGCCATTGTGAGCGCCACAACCGGAAAGGTGCTCAAGAAGAAGTAGTTTTCGGACAAATGGCGATGTAGGAACGCGTCAGCTACTTACCGAGCGCAACAAGCTGCACTGGAGGCGCGCGGAACGGCAGCTCTCTCTCGCGCTGCAATCAGGCGCTCGTGATGACCATGAGGACGCTTCCCACGAAAACAGTCAATATAGCGTTATCGCTGCTTATCTGTTTGTGCGCGAGTGGTCATTCGCAGGAGCAGTTGCCGCAGCTGTTGATTCGTGCTGCTCACTGTCTAGAGGTCAAGGACTTCCTGCCGACTTCACACGCCGGAAAGCTCACTTTCGGATATCTTCTTGATGAACAATCCTACCCTGGCGACAAAGAAATCTATGTCGTGGCATTTGCGTCTCCCACTCGATCAAACGGATTGGTTTTTGCCGTTTGGTTAACGGAACATGATGGCCGTCAGGTCTTCAATATCCAGAACAATGCTAGCTTTGCCTTATCAAAGCATGAATCCATCGGCGTAGATTTTGTGACCCCGCCCCTAGGGAGCATGTGGACGCAGCAGCATCTCGCGTCGGCCATCAAGGGGATCGAAAAGCAGCCCAGGTTTACTATTCCTGTCAAAGACCTGCTTGCCGCCGACCCTCTCACCGATTGTGCGTCATATACGGATCGCTAGACAATCTTCAAGTCTTGCCCCCCTCACCACACCTTGCACACCTTGTCGGCCGGTTTCACCATCGGCGAGCCGGGCTTGCAACTGAAGGCCGGCCCAAATTCCGGCACGTTCACCACAACGCCATTGACACGGTACTTGGCCGGCGAGTGCGGATCGATGATGGCGCGTTCCCGCAAGTCCTCCGGGCGGTCGTTCTCGCAGGCCCACTGCGCGAAGCCGACGAAGAAGCGCTGGTCTGGAGTCAATCCATCGCGATTGCCAAGCTGCATGTTCTTGTCGGCACTTTTCCAGGCGATGTAGGCCAGAACCGTGCCGCCCAGGTCGGCCACATCTTCGCCCTCGGTCAGCTTTGAGTTGATGTGGATGTCGTCCACCACGGTATATTTGGCATACTGATCGACCACGCAGTCGGCGTGCTTGACAAACTGCGCCGCGTCTTCGGTCGTCCACCAATCCTTCAGATTGCCTTTGGCGTCGTACTGGCGGCCTTCATCGTCGAAGCCGTGCGTCAGTTCGTGGCCAATGGTCGAGCCGGTGTTGCCGTAATTGGGCGCGTCGTCCAGCTTGGCGTCATAGAGCGGAGGCTGCAACACGCCGGCAGGGAAGTTGATGTCGTTCATCTGCCCGCTGTAGTAGGCGTTGACGGTTGGGGGCGTCATTTCCCACTCGCTGCGGTCGGTGGGCTTGCCCACTTTGTTGAACTCGCGGTGGTTCTCGAACTCCTCGGCCCGCTCGGCATTGCCATAGAAGTCGTCGCGGGCAATCGTGACCGAGCTGTAGTCGCGCCATTTGTCGGGATAACCGATCTTGTTGCGAATGGCATGCAGCTTGGTGAGCGCCTGCTGCTTGGTCGCGGGACTCATCCAGTCGAGCTGCTGGATGCGCATGGCCATCGCGTCTTCGATCTGCAACGTCATCTGCAGCGTCGCGGCTTTTAGCTCCGGCGGAAAAGTCTTGCGGACATACTCTTGTCCTAGCGCCTCGCCTAGTTGGTCGTCGACGTACTCGACGCAGCGCTTCCAGCGCGGCTGCAGCTCTTTGGCGCCACGAAGATACTTGCGGTAGAAGTCAAAGTTCTCGTTGACGAAAGCCGACGAGAGATATGGCGCATTCGAATTCGCCACATGGAAGCGCAGATAGATCTTCCAGTCGGCAAGCGAAACCGAAGCCAGCTCTGCGCTCAGGTCCTTGAAGAACTCCGGCGACTCCACATTGAGGACTTCAAACGCAGGAACCTGGCTGGCGGAGAAGTACGCGGCCCAGTCGAAGTTGGGTGCGATCCGGTCAAGCTCGGCGACCTTCATCTTGTGAGTGACCTTGTAGGGATCGCGGCGTTCCACGCGGGTGAGCGAGGCTTTCGCCATCGCGGTCTCGACCCGCATTACGTTGTCGGCTTCCTGCTTGGCGGTGTTGGGCGAGTCGCCAATAAGCTCGAACATCTTCTGCACGTGTTGCAGGTAGCGCTGGCGGATCTCCTTCGATTTGGCGTCGTCCTTGGTGTAATAGTCGCGGTCAGGAAGCCCGAGGCCGCCCTGGTTCAAGCCCACAATCATGGCATCGGAGTTGTCCGGGTCTTGCTGCGAGCCGCTGCCAAAAAGCATGGTTTCCCCCGCCAGATGCAGGCGTGCGATCAACGGCGCCATTTCCCGCAGGTTTTGCAGTCCCTGGATTTCCACCAGCGCGGGCCATATCGGCTTGGCGCCGCGCTTCTCGACACGCGTTTCGTCCATGCAGGCGGCGTAGTAGTCGCCAATCTTCTGGGTGACGGCGTCGCGGTTCTTCGCCGCTGCGGCCTGCTCAAGGATGGCGCGCAAGTAGGCGAGATTATCTTCGTAGAGCTTGCCGTAGACACTCCACGATGTCTGGTCGGGAGGAATCGGATTGCTCTTCTGCCAGCCGCCGCAGGAATACGTGTAAAAGTCAACGCAGGGATCGACAGAGCGGTCCATGGCCGTGACGTCAAGACTGGGCGTGTAGGCCATCGTGGGCTCGACGTACATTTGCGATTGAGGGCTGGCCGCACCAGAAGCCGTGGTTTGCGTGTTAGATTGTTGGGCAGCAGCGTTTGCGGCCACGGCAAATGCTAATGAAAGCAGAAATAGTTTGAAGCTCACGAACATCCTCCAGCGAACGATGAGAATAGCAGAGGCAGGCGTGCGATGCGAGCAGCAGTGGTGCAGTTTGGCTCTGGGGCAGGACGGGAGAAACCGTGCTACGGTCATCCCGAGCGAGCCTCCTTTGCGAAGCGAGGGATCTGGGCGTGCCAATTCGCGCCGGTGCGCGAAAGGCACGCATCCATATTCAAACTGCACCACTACCGATGCGAGCCAAGCCATTGCGGGCCGCGGTCTGGTTCAAGGGTAACGGTGTGGGTGTGCGCCTAAGAGTGGACGTGCTGCATCGGCTGGCAGGTGGCGCTACTCCGAAAAGGGAACGCCGTTCCCAAATGAGAGCGACCAACCAGCGCAGCGCAAAAAAGAGCTTTGCAATTAGTTATGGTTCGGTTACTCTGCTGCCATACGCACTTTGCGGTCGCCATGGTCCGTGAGCTGGCGAGTGGTTGGTTATGCGAAAGCTCGCTCAGCTTGGCCGGCCGATTCCCCGGAGTGTTCTGAAACCAGCTTCTGCCGATTTGACAAGGAGATCCATGAAAGGGCTCAAACCTTTCCCGTCCCTGCTGTTGGGATGTTTGGTATGCGTGATATTAAGCGGTTGTGCCGCTCAGGCTCCGCAGAACGGCGCGCCCGCGCTGTACATCGCAGAGCTCGCCTTTGCCGATGGTGTTCCCGGTATCCCTTACAACCAATTATTGATAGCTAGCGGAGGCGTAACGCCCTACACCTGGTCAATCACCGCCGGAACTCTGCCTCCCGGGTTGAGCTTGACCAGCGACGGAATCATCAGCGGCACGCCCACCACGACGGGAATCTCTGACTTCACCGTCCAGGTCGTCGACTCGCAAACCCCGGTTCACGCCGTCGACACCGCGCCCTTGAGCATCACAATCAATCCGCCCATCTCGCTGCTGCCCTCATCGTTGGCCAATGGACTGGTGGGCAGTGCGTACTCGGCGACCATCGTCGCCAGCAATGGAGTGCCTCCGTACACCTATACAGTCGTCCCGAACGTCGGTACCGGTTTGCCCCCCGGCCTGACCCTGACCACGAATACCAACCTGGGCGGAGCGAATAGCGCGACCATCAGCGGCACTCCCACCGACGCAGGAGTTTTCAACTTCGACATACAGGCGACCGACTCGCTCGCCGAGGACGCGACTGCTGCCTATCAGATTATTGTGACCGGCAGGCTGCAAGGGCCTTACGCGATTACCTTCAACGGCTTCGATACCACCCAGCCGGCTAACGCTCAGGCTTTTTATATGGTGGCTTCTATTAACGCCACGCCCGGCAGCGGCGGAAATGGCACCCTAACCGGAGTTCTGGATCAGAACGGGCCAGGATCGACCATTTCCAGCGCGCTGGCCTTAACGGGAACGTTTACCATTCCCACCAACAGCAATTTTGGAACGGTGACCCTGACCTCCTCTCTTGGCACCTACCAGTTCAACATCCTGCTCTCAACCCTCAGTGATTCCCAATTGATCTTGGCCGACCCCAATCATCCCCAGGTGTACGGTTCCGGCCTGGTGAAGAAGCAGACGACAACGTCGCTCCCCGCTAATGGCGCCAGTTATGCCTTTGGATTGTTCGGCGACGATTCCGCTGGCAATCGCTACGCCGGGGCCGGCGCATTCTCCATCAACGCATTACTGGAAGTGACGGGAGGGGAAGAGGACACAAACGACAACGGCACGATCTCAAACGGTGCAGTCCTCATTACCGGCGGGAGTCTCGCGCCCGACCCGAACAATCCGGGCCGCGGTATTGCCACGTTGACGACCTCCTCAGGGACAGCCACGTACGTCTACTACGTCGCCTCCGGCAGCGAGCTGGTCGCCATACAAACCAACACTGGCGGGCCCATGACGATTGCCGACATTCAGCAGCAGACATCGGCGGGCTTAACCGGACCGCTGACCCTGTGCAAGACCGGTTCAAACTGCCAGAGTGTGGTCGAGATGAATGGCATTTCGACATCCGGTGGCGCCTCCGAACCGGTCGCGGCCATCGGGGTGGTGGCGGGTACGGGGACTACTAACAGCACCGGAAACATCGTTGGACCCGCTGGGTTGCCGGGATACTATACCGACCAGAGCATCGGTGGAACTTACACCGCGGTTAGCTATCCTGGCGGGACCTACAGCGTCGATTCCAGCGGACGCGTAACGGTCGACCTCACGGGTGCGACCAACCAGCCTGTGTGGTACATGATACAAACCGGACAGGGCTTCGCTCTGGGTACCGATTCCACGGTAATGTCGGGCACACTGCAGTCGCAGACCGTTCCCGCTACCGGCTTCACCCTGGTGAACTTCCTTGGCTCCTACTTGGGCGGCACTATCACTCCTGTGTTGCCCACAGTGACCAATGAAATTGACCAGGCAAGTACGCCGCCGCCGGGTGGGAAATGGAAGCAATATTACGAGACCAGCGGACCGAACGGGCCGTCGCAACTGGAAAACTTCACCGGCTCCTATGCGATCGACCCCACCTACGGGCTTCATTACGGGAGATTTGCGATTTGCGCGACCAATAACGCGTACTGCAGCTCGTTTACTTACGATCCCAACAACCCGCCGGTTGATGTTCTCTACATCCTGGGCTCCGGTGCGGCTGGTGCGACCGGTGGCAAGAGCGGGCTGGGCGGATTAAACCTCGGACTGGTGCAGTCGAACGGAAATGCTGCCATCGATCCGAACCCGAGAGTGACTGCCTACGGGCGGTAGTTCAGTAACCAGCGCAGCGCAAGCCGGTACCATACAGGTACCGGCTTTTTTCTTGCCTTCCCCCGCAGTCGAGGGATGGTGGCACAGTTTGATCGTGCGGTCTCGTTTTTCGTCATGCCCTCGATTGCGGGTAGTAGTGCAGTTTGAATCTTGCACTGCTAGAGCGGTTTCAGAGTTGACGTAGTCGCGCGAGTTCGGGTAGAGCGGCGCTTCAGCGCTGCGTTCGTCGTGGATTAACGAATCGCTCAAGCCTGGTAGGCGGGGCGGTCTTGGACGCCAGCCTGGAGGCTGGCTCTACCCAACTCTGCAACTGGCATAGCCAATTGCAGGATCGCCCGCAAAGCAGATATAATCGTTGTTTACTCAGCCAGCCTGGCAATCTTCTGGAGTGATCATGGCACAGGTTTGTGAAGTCTGCGGCAAGCGCCCGCAGTTTGGGAACAATATCAGTCACGCGCACAACGTCACGCGGCGGCGCTGGAATGTCAACCTGCGCCCGGTTCGCGCCAAAGTTTCGGGCGGCAGCCGCCGTATGCGGGTCTGCGCCAGCTGTCTGCGCAGCGGCAAGGTCAAGAAAGCATAGTCCGCCTGGTTCTGCCTGTCCCGGACTTTGCCATCCTCTCCCGCCGGAGAGGTTTTTCTCTCCCAATTGCGAAGGCGTGAAAGCGGAATCCAACACTGGGGAAGCTCTGATTAAGTCTGGTTCCTTGAAAGGGACAGCCTTCAGCGCAAATGCCCGCTATAGGAGCGGGCTTTAGCTCCTGAGGAACTCCCCATTGGCTTAATCAGACCTTCTCTAGCCAATCTCCAGTTGCGCGCGCATCTTTTCCGCCAGCTCCCGCACTGACCTGATATTCTCCGCGACGTCGGGAGAGATGGATTTCTGCCGCAGCGCCAGCTCTGAGTTCAGCAGGATACCCGTCAGCTCGCCGCGCAGTTGATTACGCAGCACCCGTTCCGCCGTGCGCGTTGCCATCAGCTTTTCCTTCTCGGCGCGACGCAAAGCCACCTGCACCTCGCGCACTACTCGTTCGTTGCTATGCAGGGCCAAATTCACGTATAGCGGTATGGCAATGCCGCAACGGTTCAGCAGGGTGTCCAGGGCGCGAAAGTCCGATTCTAGCAGCGATTGGTCAACGGCCAAGCCATCGTATTCCGCGGTTTGCATTTTGCTCACCGCCTGCGGCACCGAGCTGGCCACATATGTCTTATGACCGGTTCCCTGTTCCAGCGCCGCGGCGCATTCCTTCGCCCGAGATGATGTCGTCACCAACAGAATCATGATTTCCCCTTCTCCGCATGGCGAGAGCACACTTCACCTCTCCGGCTCGCCTGCGGTGCGTGTACCGGTTTCAACTGCCGTGGCCGGGCGCCTGCCGATCTTCCGTGTTATGCGAAAATCTCTTTCGCATGTCACGCGCCGCCCTCAGCGCCCCGCAACTGTCTTGCGGGGAACCGGGGGCAACCACAGGAACGTCAAAGCGCCGAGCCGTATTCTTTCAGTTTGCGATACAGCGTGGTCTTGCCGATGCCGAGGCGGCGTGCGGCCTCCAGTTTGTCGCCGTCCAGCACCTGAATGGCGCGCAAAATAGCTTGCTTTTCCAGTTCGTCCAAAGGAGTGATGGCGGCCGTGTCGGCCGTCGCCGCCTCGGGCGATGCGGAGAGCGCCTGCGAGTCCCGTATCTGCGTCGGCAAATCAACCACATGAATCGTGGGCAGCGAGCAGGTCGTACAGGCGCGTTCCACGCAGTTCTCCAGCTCGCGGACATTGCCCGGCCAGTCGTAGTTGAGCATCAGCCGCAAGGCATCGTCGCCCAGGCTGTGCTGGCTGCCGTTGCCGACAGTGTTGATCCGCTCCAGCGCATGCCCAAGCAGCAACGGGATGTCCGACTTGCGCTCCCGCAGCGGGGGAATTCGCAAGGTGAGCACATTCAGGCGGAAGTAAAGATCGCGGCGGAAGGTTCCCTGGCTCACGGCCGCATCCAGATCGCGATTGGTGGCGGCCAGGATACGCACATTAATGGGCATCGCCCGCGTCCCACCCACCGGCCGGATTTCCTTCTCCTGAATGGCCCGCAGCAGCTTGGCCTGCAGGTCGACCGGCAGTTCGCCCACTTCGTCCAGAAAGACGGTGCCGCCTTCGGCGGTCGCCAGCAGACCTTCCTTTGCCCGCACCGCTCCGGTGAAGGCCCCGCGCACATAACCGAAAAGTTCGCTTTCGATCAAGGTCGGCACCAGCGAGCCGCAGTCCACCGGGATGAAGGGCTTGTCCTTGTAAGGACCGGCATAGTGAATCGAGCGCGCCACCAGCTCCTTGCCGGTGCCACTCTCGCCCAGAATCAGCACCGGATGCGTGCTGTACGCCGCCTTGGCAATGATGCGATACAGCTTCTCCATCTCTGGAGAATGCCCCACCAGTTGACCGAAGCCCTGTTTCGACCGCAACTGCTCCCGCAGCAGCCGGTTCTCGGTGGTGAGCTTCAGATGGTTGGTTACGCGCTCCAGTTCGAGGCGCAGTTCGTCAAAATTGAAGGGTTTGGTGATGTAGTCGTAAGCGCCCAGCTTCATGGCCTGCACCGCCGATTGCACGGTGGCGAAACCGGTCATCACGATGGTGACCGCTTCCGGCCGCCGTTGCTTGATCTCCCGCAGGATCTCCAAGCCATTGCCGCCCGGCAACCGCAGGTCCAGCAATACGACGTCGGTGTTGGCGCTGTCCAGAATACGGTAGGCTTCCTCGCGCGATTCCGCCAGTTGCGTGCTGAAGCCCAGCGAACGGGCTACGTCCCGGCAGCACTCCCGCACCGACCGCTCATCTTCCACGATCAACAGGTTCAATAAGTTGGTCTCGACCGTCTGCTCGCTGACCGGAACTGCTTCTTCTGCAATCACGTGACTCGCCTCCCTGACCGGTCATAACAACTACCGGTCCGTGCTGATTTTCAGCACTTGTTACTATCATCCCTTTTTGGGAAAACGCCGCTAGTGCATGGGTCACACCAACCTGTGAGGTCCGCAGGCCAGCCGCGGTTCCGTTCCCGGCCTGGCTCGCCTGGAACGCCGGCGGGTAAGGTGCTCACCAGCTCGCCTGGCACGGCCGCGCTGCTCTCCGGCGCCACATGAGCCAAGGGCCGCATAAGCCGTTTCAGCAACTCACTGCCACGCTGCGCATTGCGCTCCACCTCGCGTACCGATCGCTTCAAATGGCTGTAAGGCGGCAGCTTCCACTGCAGAACCTGGGCATTCATCAACACCCCGGTGATGACATTGGAAAGCTCGTGCAACAAAATCTCGCAATCGCTGCATTGCAGTCGCAAGGGACGTGCCGTCTCCGCAACACGCCCCTTGCCGTCACCGCAGGAGGACCCCATCACGTCGCACGGCCGGCCGCTTTCGCCGGGGCTCGAAAGGACTTCGGTTGCCGCCCTGGTCTGACACCGTCCCTCGTCGAAGTCAGGCGACTCACGTTCACCCCTGTTGCCTTCGGCGAAGCTCGCAAGAGGCTTGGGACTTGACTCAAGCCCCGCTCGATCGCGCATTTTCCAGTTATTCCGCTTCATGATGCAACCACTCTCCGCATGCCCCTCGCTAACGCCTGTTCTAAAGCACGTCTCACACCAAAGCCGAAGCGCAGTTGCACACTCATTTGAAAGCAACTACTCGAATCTGTCGGATCCAGTAACTTCGCTGTCCTCCCATTTTGAAACTCGTGTTTCTCTACCATCAAGCGAAAGTGGGACCGTCATTGGCACTTACGGCTATTCCCGTATGTGAAAGCCAAACACTCTTAATCTCCATATCGGGAACAATCTCGACTCCTCTGGCCAGCCGCGCCGTTTGCGCGCAAAAAAAAAGGAGGAGTTCCACTCCCCCTGACGCTTCGTGGTTCCTGGTCTTGTCAGCTATTGACGATTCGCTGTCGCAGTTGTCCCGCCGACGCGCGCCGTCTCAGCGCCCTGTTGCAGCAGCAAGCCGTTGTACGATGATGCGGCCAACAGCCTTCCCTGATAATCCACCGCAGTCCGTATCGACACTCCCGTATCCGGGGAGCGCTGCCAGCTCTGACCGCCGTCTTTGCTTTCAAAAACGACGTGTGCGTTCAACGCTGTTGCCAGCAGCCGCTGCTCGGCTGGATCGTAGCCCACGGCGAAAACATTGCGCGCCGGCAAGCCACCGAGGGTGTGCTCCCACGTCTTGCCACCGTCGGTCGAGTGCAGCGCACCCTCCCGCGTCGCCAGCCACAACCCTTCCGGCACGGCCGTCAGGTTGTAAAGCCCGGTGACATACTGAGGGTAGGTAATCTCGCTCCACGATTTGCCCTCGTCCGGGGACAGGAACGCACGCTTGGGTGTGACCAGACTCAACCTACCGTCGGCAAAACTGTTTACCGCGATGAAGTCGCTTTCGCCCTCAATCATGGTGCCGTACCACTTGCGCCCGTGATCAACGCTGACGAACAGGCCATCGTTGGTCGCCGCGTACCAGGTATTGCCCGCCACGTCGAAGGCCCGAATCCGCGGGGTACTTTCCAACGGAATGACATCCTCCGGCGCAACCGTCTTATGCGACCCTGCCACGCGTCTGGAGCGAGCCGCGGATGACTTAGCGGATTTCGAAGGCTGGGCCGCGCTGGCTGTCTCTTGCGGCTGGGGCAGTGGTCCGCGAATCATCGTTGCCGGCTGCCATTCGCCGTTCAGCGAGGTGAGATAGAAAACTCCGTGATTGGTTCCGGCAAAGATGACACCGTCCTCAGACTGCTGCAAGCTTAGAATGTCGCGCTCGTCGAGCCCGCGATTCGACTGCCTCCAGCTCGCGCCGCCGTCGTCGGAGATGAAGAAGCCGCCCAGGTCCTTGTCGTTGACCACCCCTACATAGATACGATTGGGATCCTTGTTATCGATTACCACCCCGCCTACTACGCGGTGAGCGAATCCCCGGTTCGAGGGCTGGTAATGGGCGAAGCCGTCGTGGCTGGCCAGCACGCCGCCGCGATCGGTGGCCACCAGCACGTGGTCGGGATCGCGGGGATCCATCAGGACATCGTTGACGATGACCGAGTCATCGGAAACCAGTTTCCACTTATCGCCACCGTCGACGGTTTTCCACAATCCTCCGGTGGTTCCCGCGTAAACGATCGACGGCCGTTGCGGATCCTGCTTCAATACGCGCGTGCGGTGCGCCCATTGGGGCAACGCTAAAGAGAGGCGATGAAAGTACTCTGCGCCGTTCACGCTCTTATACATTCCCGAGCAGGCGCTGGCGTAAACCGTCGCCGGGCTTTTCGGATCGACGATGATGCTGAACATGTCAGAGTCAAAGGCAATGCCCTTGCTGATGCTATGCCAACTGGCGCCCCCATCATCGGTCTTCCAGGGCAGGTGCCAGGTTCCGGCGTAGATGATGTCAGGATTTACGGGATCGATTGCCAGCGACTCGATGTTCTTGATCTCGGCCTGGGTTTCCGGTGAGATACGCTCCCACGTCTGCCCGCCATTGCGCGAGCGGAAGACCCCGTCCAGCGCCCCAATCACCAGCAGGTTGGGATCGCTCGTGGCCATTGCCATGGCGCGAATCGATTTGCCATGTACGCCGGGCAGCGCTCGCCAACTGTGGCCACCGTCATCGGAACGGAATACATCGCCTTCGTCGGCATGGTAGAGGCTCCACGCTGCCACGTAGATCGTGGCCGGATGGGCGGGATCGAAGATAATGTGGTCCAACACATAATCGTCGCTCTCTCCCAAATGGGCGAAGAGCGACCAGGAACCGCCCCCATCCTGCGAGAGGAACATTTGTCCTGCGCTGGTACCTAGCAAGATGTGGCTCGGGTTTGCCGGATCGTAGGCGAAACTGCGCACGTCACCGCCCTCCGGCCCGATCAGCCGCCAGTCGGAAGCGAACGCGGTGAGGGCAAGAAGCAGGAGCCCGCAAACAACCAGCTTTATCGAAGAAAAAATAGTTTTATCCATGACCGCCGCAATTGCAAACAGAGTTGCTAATTTCTCTTAAGCATAAACCAGGCTGCAACACCGCGCACTCACCAAAAGCACGGAGCATCTGCAACGTTAGGGCTATTCCACCCAAATCGGAACTGCTGAACAATCCCCGCACCTGGCGCTGCTGCGAACAAGTTGCCGTTGCAAAGCACTGCGGGGTCCTGTCATGACGGCAAGAAAAAGCCGGTGAGAGCTTCGTGCTCTCACCGGCAACAGAGTTCCCGTCAAGGAACCTGGTTATTGCTGCGGCGTGGCGGCTGGCGCCATCGCTGCGGCCTTCTTGTGATGATGCATCGGAGCCGCCATCTTCTTTGGTTTCGGATAGGCGTTCTCGCTCGGCTTCACCATTGACTCATCTACCGGCGTCGTGTTCTGCAGATCGGCGCACGCGTTCTCATCCGCACCTTGCGGTACCCAGATGATGTCGGCCAGCTTCTGCTGACCGATGCCCTGGCGGACCTCAACCCGGCTCGGGTCGATGCCCTGCTCCTGCACCAGGTACGCCTTCGCATTCACTGCCCTCTGCGCTGCCAGGTTCATCGGATGACGGCTCTTGCCCTTGCCTTCCATCGGCGCCGTCTCGCCATCGGCGTAACCGACGATGACGATCTTCGCATTGGGATCGTTCTTCAGCTTGCTGGCCACGTCATCCAGAATGGCCTTCGCCGTGTTATCCACGCGCCACGGACGCTTGAGATCCGGGAACTGGATGGTGGCGGCCTTGCTGCACGTCGGCGGTGGCGGCGGTACTTCCACGTTCACCGTACACGTGCCGCTACCAGTCAGATTGCGCGCATCCGTCGCCGTGACGGTCACGCTCACCGGACCTGCGCCTAAGCCTGCCGTGTCCAGCGTCGCCGTCATGCCTGCGCCGCTGATCCGGCCACCGGTCGAGGTGTAGGAATAACCGGTGATCTGTGCGTTGTCGGGACTGCTCGCCGTCGCCGTAATGGTCGACGGGCTACCCGATTGCACCGTGCTGGGATTGGTCGAGCAGCTCACCTGCGGCGGATTCATCGGCTTCGCCTTCACGCTGAAGTTGGCCGCGCAGGTCGCCGACCCTCCCTTCTTCATCTTGGCATCGCTGATGGTGGCATTGGCGCTGTAGCTGCCCGCCGCCACGCCCGTGGTATCGATCCGGGCCGACTGCTTGTCGCTGCCGTCCAGCTTGCCGCCATTGGTTGTCCAGGCGTAGGTCATGGTGTGCTTGGGATTGAAGTTGCTGCCCGTCGCCGTCACCGTTACCGGCTCGCCCTCGGTTACTTCCGTGGGCTGCGCCGTGCAAGCTGCGGTGAGAGTCGGCGTGTAGTAGTTGCCCAACCCCAACACGATGCCTGCTGACAGACGAATGCTGTTCCACTGCTTCGAGGCGACCTGGAAAACCGGGTTGTAGTTGCTATAGATGTAGTCAACTTGCGCGACCCGGATCGCCAGGCTGGGATCGTGTCCGCCCATGGAGCCGTGCCAAACGTTGTAATCGATACCGCCGCCGACGCCGAGCGCGGCATTCCACTCGTCAACGTAGGTGGGCGCGTCTTGCTTAACGGCACCAGCAAAAACGCGGAAGAACGGAGAGAAGCTGTCGGTGTGGTATTTGTACTGCAAGCCAGCGAATGCGTAATCGATGTCCTGATTCTGGACGCCCCAATGCTCGCTGCCATCAAACAAAACGCCAAGGTTGTGGGAGAACGGCATGTACCAAACAATGGACTCGTCTACGCCCTTGTTATGGTCAGTGGTGGGCTGACCGTAGTCGTAGTGTCCGTCAGGGTGCAACCATGAGTATCCAGCGTAAACCTCCATCTGCGGCTGGATGGTAACTTGCGCCTCGGCATACGCGCCGCCCAGGCATAGCATAAGTGCCAGCGCAATCGTTGTCGCAATACGGCGTGTCGGAACTACTCCTATACGAGAAGACATTCTTAATCCTCCGGAATTCAGCAGTACCGTAAGCAAAGCGGCCTAGCTTGGTTTAATCTCTTGGTACAAGTGCAGGCATAACGTCCTGCTCGCAACAGCAGGCTATTGTACAGCAACCAAGGAGATTAACAAAATATTCATCTCAATCTCCGGGCATTTGCCCGGCGCTGTTTACTGATTTTGTACCCGCAACACCAGTTGGCTGCCACCGCCCAGCTTCACTTCTTTGCCGCTGGACGATAGCGTGGAACCCTGTCCCAGTTGGAGATCGCGCATTCCCACAACCCCGGTGGAGTGCTCTGTGAGTTCGCCGGAATTCTGCCGATTGCCTTGAGCGGCGGGCGGGGATTGCGTGCCGGCAGATGGATTCGAGGGAAAGTTGCCCGGCGGCGCTCCTAGTCCAGTGCGATCGGTCGTGCCACCCATCGGCCCGGGTGCGCCAGGGGTAGGCATTCCAGGAGTGGGCATTGAAGATGGGTTTCCCATTTCCATTGCTGCGGGGCCAAAGTTGGGCGGCGGACCCACCGCCTGGATGCTGGCCTTCAGCGCTAGCTCTTGCCCGTCCTTTAGCACAATCCGGTCGAAGACGATGCCCAAGGCGGATTCAGCATCGCCCTTGGCCCGAGCGGATGCCTGGGCGACGTGGCCGATGACCTTGGAGCCCCGTGGAATTACCGTTCCCGTCCCCCAACGCAATTCGGTTGTGACCTTGGCCTCCACTGCATCACCTGCTCTGAGCTTTCGTGAGTCGAGTGACCTTGTCAACTGTATGAGAAGCACCCCTGGCTCGGCAGACTGCTGATCTGCGCCTGACGGCTCCTGTTGTGCTACAGGCGCAGCCGGCCCAGAACTCCCCTGCGCCAGCGTGAAAGCTGTTCGCATGGTTGCAGCGGTCAAGGGCACACTCCGTGCGAAGCACAAGCCGGTAGCGATCAGCGCAAAGACAATGGCAGAGATACGACGGTTCATGATGATCAAACCCCGGGAAGGAAATAGCCGCGCCGTGGCGCCTTACATGGCCTCGGGCCTTTCATTCTACGCTTACCTAATTGAGATTCACCCCACTCCGCTAAAGCGGCTCAGAAATGTTACTTTATTGGCAGCGCTGTGGGATACCTTGGATGCCGCGGGCGCGGGCCTGCGAACCGGCCGAACTGCCGTGTTTCGCATTTATGGCCGTTCTATCGGCTGGCTGGCAGAAGCCGCTGTCATCATAAATTCCCGAGAGGCGCTGTGCCCATGACCCAGGAAAAAGTTCTGATCGTCGAAGACGAAGAAAATGCGCGTAGCGGCCTGGCCGAGCTAGTCCGTGCCTGGGGTTATGACACCGAGACCGCCGGCGACGGCGTGGAAGGGCTGGAAACGGTCGAGCGGTGGAATCCGGCAATCGTCATTACCGATTTGCGCATGCCTCGCATGGATGGCATGCAACTGCTGGAACATATTGCCGCTCAGCCGCAGCAGGTTGCCGTCATCCTGCTGACCGCTCAGGGCAGCATCGACGCCGCGGTCAGCGCCATGAAGATCGGCGCCTTCGACTTCATCGAGAAGCCGGTAAATGCCACGCGGCTGCGCAATATCCTGCAAAACGCCTCGCGCTTGCGCGGCACTGAGCGTGAACTGGAAGCCAGCCGCCGCAAGCTGCGCGACATCGGCGTGCTGGGCTCGCTGATCGGACCTTCCAAACGAATGCAGGAAGTCTTCCGGCTGATCGAGATGGTTGCGCCCAGTACCGCTTCCGTGCTGATCACCGGAGAGAGCGGCACCGGCAAAGAGCTGGTTGCTCGCACCATTCACTCGCTCAGCAACCGCAAAACCAACCCCTTTGTCGCCATCAACTGCGCCGCAATCCCGGAGACCTTGATCGAGAGCGAGGTCTTCGGCCACGAAAAGGGCGCTTTCACTGGCGCACTTGAGCGCCGCATCGGTTGTTTCGAGTTGGCCGAGAACGGCACTCTGCTGCTCGACGAGATCGCCGAGATGCCCATCGCCACTCAGGCCAAGCTGCTCCGCGTGCTGGAAGACCGCAAGCTCCGCCGCCTGGGCAGCAAGAGCGAGACCGCGGTTGACGTTCGGGTGCTGACCGCGACCAACAAGGTCCCTGAAGAGGCAGTAGCCAGCGGACACCTGCGCAACGACCTTTTTTATCGCCTGAATGTGTTCAACATTCAGCTTCCGCCCTTGCGCGAGCACAAGGAAGACCTGCCCGACTTGGTGCAATCGTTGCTGGCTGACCTGAACCAGAAGCACAACCGCAACGTGGCCGGCGTCAGCGATCAGGTGAGCGGTCTGTTTCAGTCGTATGCCTGGCCGGGCAATGTTCGGGAGCTGCGCAACACTCTGGAGCGGGCCATCATCGTGTGCGATAGCGCGGTAATCGAAATGAAACATCTGGCGCCGGGATTTGGCCAGGTAGTTCCGCGCGCTCCGGTGCAGGAGGCCAATGCCGTCCGCCTCGGTGTGGGCACGACCGTGGACGAAGCCGAACGTTTGCTCATCCTGAAAACGCTGGAAGCGACCAACAACAACAAGACCCGCGCCGCCGAAATCCTCGGCATCAGCCTGAAGACGCTGCACAATAAATTGAAGGAATACGGCGCGCAAGGCTCTGGCGAGACCGCGGAAGTGGCAAGCTGAGAGGGGCCGCTTCTATCCCTTTCGCTTTTCGCTGTTCGTCCTCCGCTATATCCCCGAGCTTCATCGTTTTGCTGGCCGGCTTTCAAGGCCCATGCTGCCCATCTTGACTCACACATATGGATGTGTAATGCTTTACACATGGCAACAAATTTGGCGCTTGATGACCGTCTCATTGAAGAAGCCCGCAACATTGGCGGGCACAAGACGAAGAAAGAGGCTGTAACCGCGGCTCTGACGGAATATGTGCAGCGGCGCAAGCAGATGGGGATCTTTAAGCTGGCCGGAACCATCGATTACGATCCCGCATACGACTACAAAGCCGAACGGCGTCGCAAACGCGGATGATCGTGCTGGTCGACACTCCTATTTGGTCTTTGCTCCTCCGCCGACAGCGGCACACGCTTGCTGCCCATCAGTCTGCCCAGTTGCAAAGGTTAAGAGATCTGGTGACCGGAGACAGGGCACGCCTGCTCGGTGCCGTCCGGCAGGAACTTCTGTCGGGCGTCAGATCTTCGGAGCAGTTCGCACGGCTGCAGGCGGAATTGCGGGTGTTTCCCGATGTCGAACTCGAGATTGCGGATTACGAAATCGCTGCAGAAACCAGCAACACCTGCCGGGCGCGTGGCATTGCTGTAACCCATATCGACATGCTGCTGTGCTCGATCGCGTTACGCCGAGGATGGGCCATCTACACCGCCGATCGCGATTTCGAGCGCTACGCCCGATATCTGCCCATTACTCTGTACGCATGACCTTCTAACGCGGTGGACATTCACGCTACCGCACGAGGATCGTGCGCTGCCGCTGGCGCGTACTGAATGGCTAGCAGCGTCTCGTCGTCAAAGCGCTCCCGCCCGCCGCGAAATCCGTCCAGATGCTTCTTGAACGCGTCCACGAATTTCATCGGGCATCCCAGCCCGTTCTCCTCGATCAGCCTTTGCAGGCGTTCGGTGCCGTATTCGTCGCCGCCATCGTTTTCCGCCTCGGAGATGCCGTCGGTGTAGAGGACGAGTGTATCTCCAGGCTGCATCCGCGCCTTGGCGGGCGTGAATTTCTCATTGTCAAATACGCCTAGCGGCCGGCCGGTGCTCTCGATGAAGCGAGTTTTCGTGCTGCCAGCAAGCATCACCGGAAGATGGCCGGCGTTGACGATCTCCAGATCGCCGCCGGAGGTCGTCTTGCCGAATACCAGCGTGGCGTATTGTGTCGGCAACGCGCCCTGCCGGAAGAGCCGGTTGGCCCGCGTCATGAGCTCACCGGTACCCAGGCCCACGGGGATCAGCGAACGGAAAATCGCCCGCAGATTCGAGGACAGCATGGCTGCGGCCACGCCCTTGCCGGAGACGTCGGCCATCACGAAATACAGCTCGCCATCATTGCCTTTGATGAGGTCGCAGTAGTCGCCGCCGACTACGCCGGCCGGCTGATAGTGGTAGGCGATGTCCCATCCGGCGAAGGCCAGATCGCACGGCGGCAACAGCCCCTTCTGAATCTGCGCCGCCAGCTCGAGATCGTATTCCAGCGCGCGCTGCTGCTTGGGTGTCATGTGCTCGAGGCAGACCGTGGTCAGCGGGTCTTCTCGCAGCCAATCTTCCCCGATATCGGTGTGGCACTCTTCACAGATGCCGAACGTGCCTTGCTCAATGCGCTGTAATGCCTCATCCACCTGATTGAGCAGGTGATCGACGTGTTCCTTTTCCTTGCCGGCCAGCACATCGGCCAGCCGCGCCCGCCCCGCCAGCAATTGCTCGCGGACACTGTTCACATAAGCCGTTTCACCAATTGCCATGACTAACCGCCTTATAGCTCTTAGAGGGTTAAGCAGGGTATTCGGATGCAGGATTTTTGTTGCCAATTCGGGCCGCACCCGCCTGCTTTCAACAGACTTTACGCCCGCGGAATGGGTGCGTCCCCCCGTAGCTTGCGGCCAAAAGCGATTCAGCACAGAAACACAGAGAACACCGCAGGAGTTTTACGAATTGTCATCCTGAGCGGAGGCGGCGTGCTGTTCGCCGCCGGAGTCGAAGGACCCCTATTGGGGAGCATTCTCGTACTATAGCGGTCCTTCGACTGCGTTCGGTCGCTCCGCGACCTCACTCCGCTCAGGATGACAGAAAATGAATTGGCTGATTGCTGATTGCTGACATCTACCCCAACATCTCTTCCACCACGCCATAGCTGGCGTCCAGCGCCGAATCCAGTGCGGCGGGATCTTTGCCGCCGGCCTCGGCCATATCGGGACGTCCGCCGCCGGAGCCGCCGACTTTCTTTGCAACTTCAGCGATGATCTTGCCCGCCTGAATGCGCTGCGTCAGGTCTTTGGTTACGCCGACGATCAGCGCGACCTTGCCATCGCTGACCGATCCCAGCACGACCACGCCCGATCCCAGCTTGTTGCGCAGGTTGTCGATCAGCGTGCGCAGTTGCGGGCGTTCGAGGTTGTCGGCGCGCGTGGCCAGGACTTTCACGCCCTTCACCTCGCGCACGTTCTCTGTAGCCGATGAGACGGAGGACGCGGCCGACTTCATGCGCGCCTGCTCCAACTCCTTGCGCAGCTTCTTCAGCTCGTCTTCGCGGCGTTCAAGCTCGTGCTTCAGCGCGTCGGCGGGAGACTCGTCATCGCCGCGCACCAGCGCCGAGACAACATTCTCCAATTGATGGTCCTTGCGGAAATGGCGCAGCGAGCCTTCGCCGGTCACGGCTTCCAGCCGCCGCACGCCGCTGGAGACGCTGCCTTCCTTCAGAATCTTGATCAGCCCGATCTCGCCGGTCGCCGCGGTGTGCGTGCCGCCGCACAGCTCGGTGGAGAAGTCGCCGATGCGGATGACGCGCACGCGGTCGCCGTACTTCTCGCCGAAGAGCGCCATCGCCTTGTACTCGTTGACGGCCACGTCGATGGGCACGTCCTCGATGACCTCGACGCGGTCGTTGCGCAGCACTTCCTTGTTGGCGAGGTCTTCGATGTCCTGCAGCTCCTCGTCGTCGAGCGAGGCGAAGTGCGAGAAGTCGAAGCGCAGGTGGCCGGGATCGACCAGCGAGCCCGCCTGC